>ERZ1036412.51-NODE-51-length-141990-cov-97.551591_pt1 | contig 141990 bp, 108 predicted proteins | sample MGYA00514218_ERZ1036412 | MGnify/ENA primary metagenome ERZ1036412 (study PRJEB33795, sample SAMN09464944) | human gut metagenome | host: Homo sapiens | place: USA: Stanford, California | collected 2016-11 | study: EMG produced TPA metagenomics assembly of the...
CTTCTGATCTGTGATTGTCGGCTCTGTTCAAGCGACTTGATTACTTTAACATATTCGTTTTAAGTTGTCAAGCACTTTTTTTAATTTCTTTTTTTCTTTCAGAAATCGCTTTAAATTGTCTCTTTCTAAGAAACAATTATTTCCGACAGCTCAACTAATATAACACCGAAAGCAGCCCCTGTCAACAGTTAATTTTATAATTTGACAAACTTTTTATATTTTCACCCTAATCTCCACTAAATCCCCAGCAGCCATCCAGTCTATCTGACACCGGAATTCCAACCATCCTCCCCATCTATCCTTCCTATATTGCAGCACCCACATACCATATATACACAACACCCCAGCTTTTCCGTCCCATTCATACTATATATAGGAAACTTTTCTATTCCACAAAACTAACAGACCACCATCTCTCTTCTCTTTCAGCCACCAGTCACAGCCAACAGCCAGCAGCCCCAAACAATTCTCTTCGGCGACATTTGCAGGGCCTTTAGAAAATCTTAGCCCGGGAAGATCAGCGTTATTCGCAGATCACTCACTGTCTGAGCCGCTTCGCGGCGAGTTTGAGTCATCTGCGAATGCTTTTAGCTGATCTTCCCGGGCTTAGTTTTTCTTAAGACCCGAAACCGAGCCGAAGAGAATTGTTTGGGGCTGCGTCCCCCTTTAGCAGATTTTCCGAAGCTTAGCTTTTCTTAAGATCCGAAACCGAGCCGAAGAGAATTGTTTGGGGCTGCGTCCCCCTTTAGCAGATTTTCCGGGGCTTAGCTTTTCTTAAGGCCCGAAACCGAGCCGAAGAGAATGATTTGAGCTTGCGTCCCTTTCATCTGGAATAAAACCCACTCTCAACCTCCACCGGAATCACCCTCTCCTCAATCCCCTCAATCTCAATAAACCTCTGTCTCCCCAACATCTCCACCATCTGCGCAAGCAGCTCCCTGCTCCCTTGCGCCTCCATCTCCACGCGGTCATCCCAGTTATTTCTCACCCAACCGGTAACCCCCAGAGAACTGGCAATATAACAGGCCCGATAGCGAAATCCAACTCCCTGCACTCTCCCCGAAAACCAATAATGCTTCCTTATCAGATTCTCTCTCATCTCCGAACCCTTCCCATCCTGAACATCATGCTTTTTCCAGACTCCCCGGCCTTTCTCATACTCCTCAGCAATCTCCTCACCTGTCTCAGAATCCTGCAGAAACGTTCTGTACTTCTTTCTCTTAAAATCAAATATACTCAACAGCAACCCTCTCTCACAGCTACTGTGCCGGCAACTTGATTTCCCGAACATTCTCACATCTTTCCTGCCAGCCTGTTTCAGGAATCACTCTGCCGCCACACTACAATCACACCCTGATCACAAATCCGTCTTTTCTCGCTTTCGCTTTCGGATATTCCCCGGAGCGATAACCAAGCACACAATGACCAATTCCAACATAAGACTCCGGCACACCCCACTCTGCCTTCAATGCCTTTCCTTCTTCAGAAGCAAACACCTCTCTTGCACGATGAATCCAGCAGGAATCAACCCCAAGGGCATGAGCAGCATTCATCAGATTTCCCATAACCAGACTTCCATTTTCCACACATGTAGGCATATTACTGTCTGCAAAGACCACAACAACTGTCGGTGCCCCATAGAACGGATTACTCTCAGTCCCCATCACATCCGCATTCATTTTAGAAAGCTTCGCAACAAGTTCCGGATTCTGTGTTACTACCATAAGTGTACCCTGTTGTCCCATTCCGCTTGGTGCGTATTCCCCTGCTTCAAGAATTTCATTCAACACTTCTTCCGGCACCAGATCTTCTTTATAACCACGTACACTTCTTCGTTCCAAAAGATTTTTTATTGTTTCATTCATGTCTCATATCCTCCTGTATTTATTTTCATCACTGTCAAAGCAACATTACTGTCCACCACGTTCTCAGCAACACAGTCAGGCAACAATATCTTCCTATATTATAGCACTACATCTACCAAAACTCACCTGTATTTCCCATAATTTTCAGGCAATTTTCCTTGCCCCTGCATCACAACTGGTCTATAATAAAGAGCAGACTAACATGAGGTATAAACTATATGAACAAAAAAGAAATTTCTGAAATCAAGAAACAGTTCACTCCCGAGAACTGTTCTCTCACCCGCATCTGCGGATGTTACGTTGACGGAGAAAAGAATAAAAAAACCGAACTGAAAGAAGCATTTCTCTCTTTATCAGAAGAAGAAATGTTCAAATACTTTGAAATTTTCCGCAAATCCCTTTCCGGAACAATAGGAAAAAATCTGATGAACATGGAATTTCCTCTCGAGCAGGAAACTGAGGGCGGAACTCAACATTTTCTTATGAAACTGAGAGAAAGCAAACTGACCGATGATGCACTGGTAGAAAGTTTCTACGATAAGATCATTGAAAACTATGATTATCCCGAAAACTACTACATCATCCTGATCCATGGAGTATATGATATCCCCGGAAAGTCTTCCGACGGTGCAGAAATGTTTGATGCATCTGATGAGATTTATGAGCACATCATGTGCTGTATCTGTCCTGTAAAACTCTCTAAGGCAGGTCTTTGCTACAATGCCGAAACCAACAGCATCCAGGACCGTATCCGCGACTGGATCGTGGAACTTCCAGATGTTGCTTTCCTTTTCCCGCAGTTTAACGACCGCAGCACTGACATCCATGGTGTCCTTTATTATAGTAAAAATGCAAACGAGCTTCGGGATATTTTTATCGATGAACTGCTTGGATGTACAGCACCTCTTTCTGCAGGAGGACAGCGTGATTCCTTTAACGCACTGGTTGAAGATACTCTGGGCGACGACTGCAGATATGACACTGTATTAAGCATTCACGAGAAATTAAACGACCTGATCGAATCACAGAAGGATGAGCCGGAACCTGTAGTTCTGACCAAATCTGAGGTAAAACGCCTCTTTGAAGAATGCGGCGTAGAAGATGAAAAACTACAGTCATTTGATGAACAATACGAGATCACAGCCGGGGAAAAATCCTCTCTGGTCGCTTCCAACATCACCAATACAAAAAGATTCGAGATCAAAACCCCGGATGTTGTAGTCCACGTAGATCCTGAACGTGCCGATCTTGTGGAAACACGCGTAATTGACGGACGCAAGTGCCTTGTGATTCCAATGGAAGGCGAAGTTGAACTGAACGGAATCCGCGTACATACAGGAAATGAAAATCCTTCTGATGACGAATTTTATGACAATACAGATACTGAGACAGAGGAGACATCTGATGGAGAATAATCGTAAACTCTTATTTTTTGACATTGACAAAACCCTGTTAACCCCTTACCCATGGACAGTTCCGGACAGTGCGAAACAGGCTTTAAAAGAAGCCCGCTATAATGGTCATCTCCTTTTCATCAATTCCGGACGTACCTATACAATGATTCCGGAAATCATTAAAGAAATGGGATTCGACGGCTATGTATGCGGATGCGGCAGCCAGATTTATATGAATGAAGAGCTTTTGTTTTCCAGTTCTATTCCAAATCCACTTTGCCGTAAAACAACAGAATTACTGCGGGAATGCAGAATTCCTGCGTTTTTTGAACGCCCGGATAAGATTTTATATGACAGCAATTCATGTGCTGTTCCTGAAACTGTTCAGAAGCTGAAAGCAGAAGTTATAGTAGAAGATCTGGCTCTCTACCCGCCCGAAACATACAACCATTTTACATTTGACAAGTTTCTGGCTTTTCCGTCTGCTGATTCTGATATGGAAACTTTCCGCAAATTTGCAGATGAACATTTTCTGTGTTTCATACATGAAGACAAGGCCTGGGAACTGACTCAGAAAAATCTCAGCAAAGCAACCGGAATCCGGTTTCTGGCAGACCGCCTTGGGGTTCCGGTCAAAGCCACCTATGCATTCGGCGACAGCACGAACGATCTTCTTATGCTGCAGTTCGCCGGAAACAGCATCGCAATGGGCGACTCGGATCCCCTGATCCTGCCTCACTGCACTTACCAGACAACCGATATAGAGGACAACGGAATTGCCAATGCTTTGAAGCATTTCCATCTCATTTAGCAGAACATACAAAATAACGTATTATCATATCTCTATTTATATGTGTTATTTTTGCATATTTAGGAGAATGATTTCGGATTTATTTAAACTTAAAAACAGCTATGTGAAAACACTCAGGTTTTCATCATAGCTGTTTTAATTTACAATACTCAATTCCTATCAGCAGGCTACTGACAGTTCGGATTTTCTTATTTAGCTGCTTCTGTCGGTGTTGCTTCCGGTGTTTCAGTAGTTTCTGCTGCTTCTTCCTCTGCCGCAGGTGTCTCAGTCACATCTGTATCTTCTGCTGCAGGTGTTTCTGTAACTTCCTCTGTTTCCGGTGTTGGAGTTGCCTCTTCTGTCACTTCAGGTGTCGGTGTTTCCGGAACCGGGGTAGGAGTCGGTGCCATGAAGGTATGTTTGTCAGTGATCTTAAGTGTCTTAATGACTTTCTTAACTGCCTTTACATCTGCCTCATCCAGCCATTTAGCAGTTGTATCTGTAAAATAGGTACTTTCTTTGGAATTCTGAAGAGATTCTCGCTTGGAAGCTGTGGCATCTTCATCATTGATCTTGTCAAGTCTTACTACATAGTATCCTGTGTCAGTCTCAATAATATTGTCTGCAACTTCTCCGTCCTTCAGTCCTCTCAGAACCTTCAGAACCTCATCCGGATATGCCTCGCTGCCGGAATCTTCATCCTCGTCTTCGCTCTCTTTTGTTGTAAAATTACCCTGTACTGCAGAATAACTGTCATCTACACCTTTGGCAATCTCACTCATGTCTGCTGTAGGATCCTCTTTCATCTTATCCAGAATCTCCTGAGCCTGTTCTTTCTTAGTCTTTTTCTCCTCATCAGTTATATCATCACCGCTTGTAGAGATACTTACATAAGTGAAGGTTGTCTGATTCGCTTCATCATCAGAAACTGTGATCTTTCCTTCTGCTACAACCGGATCATACATCTTTTTCTGAATTGTCTGAAGCTCCAGAAGTGTTTTTACCTGATCTTCCGTTACCGCAAGTTCCTTAATTGTCTCTTCACTGTTTGCAGCCATAAACTGTGATGCTGCATCTGCGATCGCTGCTTCATCATCATCTGTAAGCTCTATGTTATAATCCGCAGCCTTCTCTTTGAGAATATACATCTTCTCAACCGACTCCAGACTGCTTGTCACTGCCTGATCACCATAAGTCTCATCTGAATCATCACCTGCTGTCTGATCCCAGATATTATCTGCACTTCCCATATAATTTAAATACATGGTTGTTGTCTGCTGTTGTTGTTCGCGGGCATAAAGACTTACAACTCCAAGCGGAATATCTGTTCCGTCAACAGTAGCCACTGTCTTTGTTCCATCTAATGTTTTACTTCCACAGCCGGAAAGCATACCAACTGACATCACACCTGCCAGTGTCACAACGGCTGTTCTCTTTACCATTTTTTTCATTTCTTCCTCCATATTATCAATCTGGTCTTTCTTCCATACCACTTTCCCAGAATGTACTGTTATTAGAGTATAAACTTTTTTCCTGCGAAGGGCAAGGCAAATCGAAAAATATGTAGTATATTTCACATATTTTCCGCCATGCTCTTAAGTTCCTCTGCAAATTCCGTCAATGCCAGGATCAGATTCCCCTGTGGTTCCAGGATAAATTTCGGTTCCTGCTCATTCTTAAACTGCAGACCTCTTCTGTATTTCTGCATAAGAGCCGGAAAGCCTTCTGTATTCAGCCTTGCTTTCTCATAAAGGGTAAACCGGACTGTTTTTCCAGTCTGCTTTATTTCCGTTACGTACCCCTGATGAGCAATCGCCTTTAACTTCGCAATCGCCAGAAGATTCAGCACTGCCTTTCCGGGTTCTCCGAAACGGTCCAGAAGTTCTTCCAGCATATCATCATAATCCTGTTGTGTCTCAATCCCCGCAATTCTTTTATAAATATCCAGCTTCTGAAATTCATTACTGATGTAGGAATCAGGAATATACGCATCAACATTCAGATCAACCGATGTCTCGAAATCCTCCATTGTATGAATACCCTTCGCCTCTTTCACTGCTTCATTGAGCATCTTACAATAAAGATCATATCCAACCGCATTCATATGTCCATGTTGCTGCGCACCCAGCAGATTTCCGGCACCTCGAAGTTCCAGATCTCTCATTGCAATCTTAAATCCGCTTCCCAGATCCGTATACTCGCGGATCGCAGCCAGACGCTTCTCAGCCGTCTCCTTCAGCATCACATTCTTTCTGTACATCAGAAACGCATAGGCAGTTCTGTTGGAACGCCCGATCCTTCCCCGAAGCTGATAAAGCTGAGAAAGCCCGTATCTGTCTGAATCATGGATAATCATAGTATTTACATTGGAAATATCCAGCCCTGTCTCAATGATCGTGGTGGAAACCAGCACATCAATATCCCCGTTTACAAAGGAATACATCACATTCTCCAGTTCCCTCTCACTCATCTGGCCATGAGCAAAATCCACCCTTGCGTCCGGCACCAGCTTCGCAATACGCAGGGCAACATCTGCAATATCCGTCACTCGATTATAAACATAATAAACCTGTCCGCCTCTGCGCAATTCCCTGTTGATAGCCTCTCGGACTGTCTCTTCATCATATTCCATAACATATGTCTGGATCGGCATTCTGTCCATAGGAGGCTCCTCCAGGACACTCATATCCCGGATTCCGATCAGGCTCATATGAAGAGTACGGGGAATGGGCGTTGCAGTCAGTGTAAGGACATCCACATCCTTCTTTAACTGCTTGATTTTTTCCTTATGCGTAACTCCAAACCGCTGTTCCTCATCAACGATCAACAGGCCAAGATTTTTGAACTGTACGTCTTTGGAAAGGATTCTGTGCGTTCCAATGATCACATCCACCTGACCTTTTTTCAGATCTTCGATTGCCTTCTTCTGTTGTGCCGGGGTCCGGAATCTGCACAACAGTTCCACACGTACCGGAAATTCCTTCATCCTCTGCACAAAGGTATTATAAATCTGCTGCGCAAGGATCGTTGTAGGTGCAAGATAAGCTACCTGTCTGCTCTCCTGTACTTCCTTAAATGCGGCACGCAGCGCCACTTCTGTTTTGCCGTATCCCACATCCCCGCAGATAAGCCGGTCCATAATCCTGGTACTCTCCATATCACGTTTGGCATCCTCAATAGCACTGAGCTGATCCTCTGTCTCTTCATATGGAAACATTTCTTCAAATTCTCTCTGCCATACAGTATCAGGACCACAGACATATCCTTCCTTTTCCTGACGCACTGCATAAAGCTCTACCAGTTCTTTTGCAATATTTTTAACTGCCCCACGAACCTTGCTCTTTGTTTTATTCCACTCCTGAGTACCAAGTTTGTTCAGCTTCGGAGCCTTTGAAGCATCTGCCCCTGAATATTTCTGCAGACAGTCAAGCTGAGTAGCAGGAATATAGAGATTGCTTCCGCCTCTGTATTCAATTTTAATATAATCTTTAACGATCCTGTCTACTTCAACTTTTTCAATTCCTCGGTAAATACCAAGACCATGCTTTTCATGGACAACAAAATCGCCGATAGAAAGCTCCGCAAAATCCTGAATACGGCTTCCACTGTAATTTTTTTTCTTCTTTTTCTTCTGTTCCTGTCCAAAAATGTCAGATTCTGTCATTACCGCAAACTTGATCAACGGGTATTCAAAGCCCTTCTTTGCATGGCCATAAACCACCATGATCTCGCCCGGACAGATCTCCCTGTCATAATCTTGTCCATAAAAGGCTGCCAGTCCCTCTTCCTGAAGATCCTTTGCCAGCCTCTCGGCCCTTGTGCGGGAACCGGAAAGCAACGCGATCCTGTATCCCTGTTTCTTATACTGATGAAGATCTTTTACCAGAAGTTCAAAACTGTTGTTATAAGCGCTGATTGATTTTACCTCCAGGTAAAATTTCTCCCGCACTTTCCAGCCTGCCTGTTTCGGTTCCAGCGCACATACAGAAATACAATTGCGTTTATTCAGTTCTTTTTGAAGCTGTTCAAAAGAACAAAGCCAGTTTTCCGGCAGATTCCGGCTGCCTTTTTCCTCTCTGTGCATACGGCTCTGTCTGTACTCTTCTTCTACAGCCCCGCCTTTCTCAGTCAGTCGGTTTGGTTCATCCAGAAAGATTATGGTTCTTTCCTCCGGAAAATAATCCAGGAAGGAAACCATATCCTTGTCCCCTATATGCTCCACCGCCGGATAGATCGTAAGTTCTTCCAGATTTTCCAGAGAACGCTGACTCTCCGGATCAAAACTCCGGATAGAATCAATCTCATCTCCCCAAAGCTCGATTCTCCATGGATTTTCCTCAGTGAGACAGTAAATATCCACAATACCGCCACGCACAGAGAACTGCCCCGGCATTTCCACCTGTCCTACCCGCTCGTAACCTAAAGCCACCAGCTGGTTCTTCAGCTGTTCTGTGTCTACGGTGCTGTCACTTTCGTAATGAATCAGCTGTTCTTTTATCTTTTCCAGAGATTCCAGAAAATCCATACATCCGTCAATACTTGTAACAACTGTCAGTTCTTTCTCTTCCAGTAACGCCTTAATGACCTTCATCCTCTGACGTATCAGCAGATTTCCATGGATATCTGCCTGAAAGAACAGAAGATCTTTCGCAGGATAAGAATACACTTTTCTGTCATAAAATCTATAATCTTCATAAATTTCTCTGGCGCGGCGTTCGTCCTCCGCCAGGATCAGACGATAAGGCGCAATCCCGGAAAGTCCGTACATCAGATGAGATTTCTGCGATTCCATACACCCCGAAACCTGCAGGATTCCCTTATTCGTTTTGCTTTTTTCTTTAATCTGTTCAAACTCTGCAAGCCCCTGCAGAGGTGTTAAAAATGCTTTCATCTTCACCCCTCATGATCCTTCGACGTAATAAAAGCGGCTTCTGTTTCCAGTTACCGCTTTCTATACCTTTTGCTGAACAATCATCTGTTTCCTGTCTGCTTATTTCTGTACAGGTACTTTTCTGTTATATTCGTTCATGGCTGCATCTGTACCCTGTGAGATTATGATATCCACAGCCTTTGCCGCCTTTGCTATTGCTTCATCCACAAGTTTCCTGTCTTCTGTGGAAAATCTGCCAAGTACATGATCTGCCAGATCCCATCCCTTCGGCTTTGCACCAACTCCTACTTTGATACGGAGAAATTTCTCTGTGCCAAGCTGGCGGATAATATCTTTGATCCCGTTATGTCCACCCGCACTTCCCTGCTTGCGGATGCGAAGCTGCCCGGGTTCCAGATCAATATCATCATAAATAACAATAAGCTCTGATTCCGGATCAATTTTAAAATAATTCGCCATCTCACGAACAGGACCGCCACTCAGGTTCATAAAAGAAAGCGGCTTCATAAGAATCACTTTCTCTCCGCCGATCATAGTTTTACCGTACATGGCATTAAATTTCACACCACCCTGAGGGACATTGTAATCCTCTACCAGACGGTCAACGGTATCAAATCCCATATTATGGCGTGTTGCTTCATACTGTTTCCCGGGATTTCCCAGGCCAACTACTAAATACATATATGTGTCTCCTGCTTAATTTAACACCATTTTCCGGAATTACCATACCTGTCCTGATGTCAAATTTATTTTTTACATCCTCTAAAGTGTGTTCAAAAAAAACAATCCTGCAAATTGTAACGCACATCTTGCGGAAAGCATTTTTCAAACACACGCTAAGATAATTAATTAAAATATACCATCTCTTCCTTAAGCGGCTCGCATTCTTTCACATCACTTGCATAAAGAACAATGCCCTCACCCTGATATTCTGTACGGTTCTCAAATGCGACCTTCGCTGTTACTTCTACCCAGCTGCCCTCTTTGATATGCGGTGCATAATCGCTTCTGCACACGTATCCAAGGAAAGTGGTATCATCTGCGCAGCAGGTCATTGCCACACGTCCCGGAACAAAGAATTTACTTCCCATTCCACGTGGTTTCATGACACGTCCTTTAAAGCGGACAATTTTGTCTACATATTTATCCGGATTATCCATGGCATCCACAAACCAGATACCATAATCTTCCGGTGGAATCTCAATGATCGGTGCATTGATATCAAACGGCATCTCATCCTGGAAAATGTCATCCATCTCGCCCTCTTCATTTTCAAAGATAACCTCTGCACTCTGATTTGCGACCTTAATCCCTCGTCTGTATGCAGGAAGCGGATCTCCTTCTTTGCAACGGTTAAATACAACCATATCTGTATTTCTGATCATATCCATGAACAGAGATTTCATATTTGCCATATATACCTGATAGGTTGTTGCATCCACACAGGTAATTTCCTGCTCAATGCCCCAGCCTTCCGGAAGCTCCATCTGCTCAAACTTACTTACAAGCCACATTCCGTTGTACTCGATCACAACACGCTCCGGCTGATGGATGATATCCATGGCAGCCAGACGCTGTGGTGTCAGATCTTCTTCATCCTCGATCACTTCCACAACTGTGTTTGTAAGTTTCAGTTTATCCATATCATATTCTTCTTCGCCTTCTTCGCAAAGGATCAACAGAGTTTTGCCGTCAATGGCAAAGTACTCCTGCTGCAGTGTAAAATCCAGGAAAGTAGTCTTTCCGCTTTCCAGGAATCCCGTAACCAAATAAATGGGAACTCTGATATCATCCATCATATAATTTATTCCTTTATCTTTATTCTGATTCTGTTATTATCTGCCGAAATCATTCAGTCGCGCATCTATGACGAGGATTTCACACTCTGATGAGCTGAATCCAGATGCAGTATTTTAGAGGATTGCCATAAATCGCTGTTTCCTCATGATCATTATGCAAGCCCGAATAATTCTGCAAGCTTATCTTCTTTCAGTTTAGAGCCGATTACGCAGAGACGACCTGTGTATTCCGGTGCACCTTCACGGATCTCTGTTTCCTCCGGAACCATGTCAAAATAAATCCATGTTCCGTCTTCTGCAGGAAGCATTCCCTTTGCACGAAGAATAATACCGTAATCTTCAGAAGCGGAAAGAGCCTCAAGCATCTTCTCAAGACCTTCTCTTGTGTATTTCTTAATCGTCTCACGTCCCCAGCTTGTAAATACCTCATCTGCGTGATGATGGTGATGATCATGATGATCATGTCCGCAGCCGCATTCATGGTCGTGATCGTGGTGATGATGCTCATGTTCCTCATGATCATGTCCACAGCCGCATTCATGGTCGTGGTCATGGTCATGATGTTCATGTTCTTCGTGATCATGTCCACAGCCACATTCATGATCATGGTCGTGATCGTGATGATGATGCTCTCCATGTTCATGTACATGTCCGCACTCCGGGCATACCTCTTCCTCAGACATCAGTTCTTCCTCAAGAGATACCGGTTTCTCCATAACCTCAAGGATTTTCTTTCCGTCCAGTTTCTCAATCGGAGTGGTGATGATAGCAGCTTTCGCATTAATTCCACGAAGAAGTTCCATTGCCTGCTGTGCTTTCTTCTCATCAATGATATCTGTACGGCTCATGATGATCGCACCTGCATATTCAACCTGATTATCAAAGAACTCACCAAAGTTTCTCATATACATTTTGCACTTCTTTGCATCAACTACAGTTGTATAGCTGTTCAGAACGATATCCACATCTCCCTGAACACCCTGTACTGCCTTGATAACATCTGAAAGTTTACCAACACCTGATGGCTCGATCAGGATTCTGTCCGGATGATATTTGTCCACAACCTCTTTCAGAGAAGTGCCGAAATCTCCCACTAATGAACAGCAGATACATCCGGAATTCATTTCCCGGATCTGGATTCCCGCTTCCTTCAGGAAACCACCGTCAATACCAATCTCACCAAATTCGTTCTCGATCAGTACAACCTGCTCATCTGCATAAGCCTCTTTCAGAAGTTTCTTAATCAATGTAGTTTTACCGGCTCCAAGGAAACCGGAAATAATATCAATCTTAGTTGCCATTGTCTTATTTCTCCTCTTCGTTAAAATTTATATTTCTGAATAACTGCCATATAGCCGTCATTTTTTATATTCTGCCATTTTTATGAACAAACAGAATAACTTTTGGAACTGCCATCATTATCTGTCTGTTTATATATTTACCTGCAACGTACTCATTATACATAAGATATCCAATGTATTCAAGTCTGCCATCAACGCACTTTGACCAGGAAACGCCTGTGCCCCCTGGTTTACAAATATCCTGCAGCTGTTCAATACCTTCAGAACAACCTGCCTGTTCACATCAAAGAAAGGGGCATGATCCACCATCATGCCCCCGCCTGTATACACTAATGATCAACCGTTGATCATAAAGCTCATTAATTTATCAATATCGTCTTTCTCATAAGCAACGATCTCAAGTTCCGGAATCTCTCCGCCTGAGAAAATGTTTGCCAGAGATACATACTGGGATAATTTAGATTTAAGGTTCAGTCTGTCACCTTCGCCTGTTACTAATTCTACTCTGCCTTCGCAGCTGTCAACTACAGCAAAAAATTTATCGATGTCTTTAATGTTAGATACTTTCATGTTCATTCTCCTTTCAACATGGAAACCATTATTCTCTCTATTCCTTGTGTTCGCGATAATTATAACGCAGATAAATTTCAAAAGCAATTATTTATATTTCACGAATTTTTCATATATTATCATGCTTACTCTGCAATATTGTCAAATAAATAACATACCCTGACAATAATTCTCTCAGATATTTACATATATCCCGAAATCATCCCGAAAAATTAATATGTAAAAATCGCAACCCCATAAGCCGGCAACGGATATGCGAAGGAAAACTCTCTGTTATCACATTCCTGTTTCACTGCCTTAAATGTCTTTGGCTGCTCCAGAAGTCCATTCTCATCCATGATCAGCTTGTACTGTTTTTTCTTCGGAACACCAACTCTGTAATCCGGACGGTCAACAGGTGTAAAGTTAACTATGTAAAGAATATTGTTTCTCTTTGTAGGAGACTTTCTCACAAAGCTGAAAATACTTCTGTCCCCGTCATTCGCATTGATCCACTCAAATCCTTCCGGATTATTATCACCGGCATAAAGTGCCGGATATTTCTTATAAATAGTCAGGAGATCATGCACATAATTCTGAAGTTCCTTGTGTGGCTCTTCATTCAGAAGGAACCAGTCAAGTTCTCTCTCCTCACTCCATTCACGAAGCTGTCCGAATTCCTGTCCCATGAACAGAAGCTTCTTACCCGGATGGCAGTTCATAAATGAATAGGCAGCCTTTAAATTCTTGAATTTGTCCGGTAATTCTCCCGGCATCTTCTCAAGCATGGAGCATTTCAGATGAACTACCTCATCATGAGAAAGAACTAATACATATCTCTCACTGTATGCATATGACATGGAGAAAGTCATCTTATTATGATTAAATTTACGGAAATACGGATCCAGCTTCATATATTCCAGGAAGTCATTCATCCATCCCATATTCCACTTCAGACTAAAACCAAGTCCGTCCTTCTCTGCATCCCCTGTAACCATCGGCCATGCAGTAGATTCCTCAGCGATCATCACAGTTCCATGATTCCTTCCAAGAACTACTGTATTCAGATGCTTAAAGAATTCAATAGCCTCCAGATTCTGATTTCCGCCATATTTATTTGCGATCCATTCTCCATCCTTCTTACCATAATCAAGATAAAGCATGGAAGCAACAGCATCCACACGAAGTCCGTCTACGTGGCACTCCTCCACCCAGTAAAGGGCATTTGCGATCAGGAAGTTCTTAACCTCCGGGCGTCCGTAATTATAAATCTTGGTACCCCAGTCCGGATGTTCTCCCTGTCTCGGATCAGCGTGCTCATACACTGCGGTTCCGTCAAAGTTCGCAAGACCATGGGCATCTTTCGGAAAATGTGCAGGTACCCAGTCAAGGATAACTCCAATCTTATTCTGATGTAAATAATCCACCATATACTTGAAATCCTGCGGCGTTCCATATCTGGAAGTCGGTGCATAATATCCGGTCACCTGATATCCCCAGGAACCGTCAAAAGGATGCTCTGCGATTCCCATAAGCTCTACATGGGTATATCCCATTTCCTTCACATAAGCTGCCAGGGCATGTGCGAATTCTCTGTAATTATAAAATCCTTTTTCATTTTCCTCTGACTGCGGATGTTTCTTCCATGAACCCGGATGAACCTCATAGATTGCCATAGGCTCTACCTGCTCATCAAACTTTTCTCTGTTCTTGATCCATGTGGCATCCTTCCATTTATAGTCTGTGATATCTGTGATCCTGGAGGCTGTACCCGGACGGAGTTCAGCTTCATTTGCATAGGGATCTGCCTTATAAAGCTTCTCTCCATGCGCACCCACGATAAAGAATTTATACAGCTGCCCGATCTTTGCCCCCGGAACAAACACTTCATAAACACCGATCGGCCCAACCTTCTCCATCGGGTTTGCTTCTTCCTCCCAGTCATTAAATTCACCGATTACAGAAACAGACTGTGCATTCGGTGCCCAGACCGCAAAATATACACCTTTTTTTCGTCTGTATGTAGTCGGATGGGCACCCAGTTTCTTATATACTTCATAATTGGTTCCCTGTCCAAATAAATATTGATCCAAATCTGTAAATTTCATACTCACACCCATCTGGAGTCCTCCCTTAACTTCGGTTTCTATCTTTTTTGCAGATACTGATTCCATAAAATAATACTGTAACAGGATATCTTACGTTACTGTTCACTCCATTCTCAGTAACGTAGCCAAAGTTCATTCCAGATTGCCTGCGGCAATGGAATTTTGGCGTATGAACAGTAACTATCTTACAGCAAGTTCAATCAGGAATACGAACTGACTTTTAGTCATTCTATAAGCCTTATTATACCAACGGACATTCCATACGTCAATTAAAAATATGTGTATATTTAACAATTTTTTTATATATTTTATGTGTTTTTTGTAAAAAACATAAAGAGCAAAGAAGTACCATTGCTCTCTTCTTTGCTCTTTCGTATGTTCGTAATTACTCTATATGATCCACATTGCAGGATTGCATATGTTTTTTATTCCGTTCCATCTCCGTAATCTACAGAATCATCACTGTAATCTTCCGAATCATCTGAACTTCCATCATCATAACTTCCGTCATCCGAACTTCCATCATCATAGCTTCCATCGTCTGAACTTCCATCCGAATAATCCTCACTTCCGTCTGAGGAATCTGTGCTTCCGTCAGAAGAATCTGTGCTTGCATCAGATGTACCATCTGTTCCGTCTGCAGAAGCTGCTGCATCGGAACCGCCTTGATATCCCGGCACATCTCCATTACTGAGTGTACTCGGCCAGAAATCCACATAACATGCATTCTGTAAGGTCACATTTTTGGCTTCTGCCATCTCACTTACCGTTACAAGCTTATATCCCTGTGCAATAAGATCCGGTATCAATCTCAAAGCAGCCTTTACAGATGGCTCATGAATATCATGCATCAGGATGATAGTTCCATCTGTCAGATCTCCATTCATTACTGCACTGTAATCCGCATCTGCATCCAAAAGTTTCCAGTCTTCTGTGTCCAGTGACCACATAAAGAACGGCTTATTTACAGTATTATAAATATCTGAATTTCCGTCCCCGTAAGGCGCACGCGCCACACTCGCAGCCTGGCCACATGCCTGAATCAATGCATCATCTGTATCAGAGAACTGCTTTGCAACTGCGTCAAGATCAATTGTCGTCAGCTGTGTATGATCCCATGAATGACTTCCAATCTCACAGCCAAGTTCCAGCATACGTTTTGGCGCATCCGGATATGAACTGACATTCTGACCAAGCATAAAGAATGTTGCATGAGCATTATTCTGTTCCAGACAATCCAGCAGTTCATCTGTATACTCTCCCGGACCATCATCAAAAGTCAGTGCCAGCATCGGACGTACCTTACTCGGATCATAAGATCCGTCTTCATTAAAGTAATAATCCTTCACTCCCTTTTCTACCCATCCTGTCTGTATATATCCGTTTTCGTCAAAAGAATAGGTAACACCATCTATATCCTGAAATCCATTTGAAAAATATGTACCATCTGTATTCTGATACCACTTTCCGTTAGCATCCTCATGCCATCCGGCTGTCATCGCGGCAATCTTATCTGTATCTGATTTACCCTTCAATGGCTGTCTCACCGCAGCATCGGAATTTGCCTGAACTTCCTCTGTATCTGCCTGAGCCTGTACAGTCTGATCACTGCTTCCGCCTCCGGCTACATGATGTGCGATCGGAATAATAATTCCTCTCACTACAAACACCACCGCCAGAATCATGCCAATAACACAAAGTCCGATCTTTGTATAATGCCTGATCATCATCTGGCGTTTTTTTCTGCGCATTCTTTCGCGCAACACCCTCTTATCCATGGTTTCCTTTCCCCGCTTCTTTTTGTTAATTAGTCCCTGACAGCGTACATCACAGTACGGAGTAATCCACTTTTATCAATAATCATAACTCATTTATCAGGTAAATACAATGCCAATTATTCACTCTGATCAACATCTTCCGTACCTAATTCCTCTTCCAGATTCTCATCTACATCTGAATTGTCCTGTCCGGAATCATCAGTATCTTCATCTGATACATTCTGATCACTGTCCTGTTCTGCATTTTCTGCCACAGCATCTGCATCATCTGCCAGCACATCACCGTTTGCGACTTTCTCACTCACACTCGCATTTTTTATAATGAACTCCTCCACTCTGAGAAGTCCGACTGATTCATCTACATAATCCTGTCCGTAAGTTCCAACCAGCTCTGCAATACTGGAAACACCCATCTGTTCTACCAGTTTATCCTGCAGCTGAAGGCTCTCTTTGTCGTCAAGTGACAGTCCCTCTGCATCCATAATCCCCTGCACGATCAGGTTCTGCTTAACCTTACCCTCTGCATACTGCTGACATTGTTCATCAAAATCATCCTGCGAAATACCCTGACTGTCTGTAAACTCTTCCAGAGTCATGTCGGCCTGTTTTGCATAAACTTCCATACTCTTCTTAAATTCAGAAACAGCCTTATCCACATCTTCCTGTGGGTATTCTTTTACTTCAGAGTTCTCAAGCACTGTACTCCATGCAGTATTCTTAAGAACCTCCTGCGCAGATTCCTTTGCGTTTTTCTCAAGTTCACTGCGAATACTCTCACGATAATCATCTACTGTTGTATAATCAGTGTTCTTTGCAACCCATTCATCTGTAAGTTCTCCTTCACGCCGCACGTTCTGCACCGTAACCTTGTATATAACTTCCTTACCTGCCAGAGTTTCGTCTGCATAGTCTGACGGAAAATCAATTTTAATCTCCTTTGTGTCACCCTTTTTCATCCCGATCACACCATTTTCAAATTCCTCAAACATCTGTCCGTCGCCGATCACAAAGTCATAGTTATTGGCAGTACCACCGTCAAAAGTCTGTCCGTCTTTAGTGCCTGTATAATTTACAGTCACCAGATCCCCTTCTTTCGCTGCATCAGATACAGGTTCTGCCTTATCTTTCAGATCCTCATCGATCTGCGCCTGTACATCATCGTCAGTGATCGCATCCACCGTATTGTCCAGAGTCAGTCCTTTATATTCTCCGATCGTAATATATTTCTCTACATTCTCAACAGAAACAAGACGCGTAGTTCCTGTCTCTGCTTTCTTCCCGTCAGCAGCTCCTTCTGTCTTTGTACCGTCTGTGATAACAGCACCGCCATCACCACACGCAGATGCTGTCAGTGCAAAACAAACTGCAAGCATGGCAAGATATATTTTTTTCTTCATAATAATCAATACTCCCTTCTACATTCCAGGTACCGGAGTTGGTCTTGAAGAATCCCATACTTCCGATACATCAAAAAGATCACTGAGCATTTCCGGATTATAATACATTCTGTATCCATCCAGATTTCTTCTTCCCTGTCGAAAATAATCATCTGTAATCTGTACAAAATACTGACTGGAATCTACATTACAGAAATAGCGGTATCCCTGACTCTTATAAAACTCATATTTCTCATTGTCTGCCGAATATCCTTCCCAGCTTCCGATATCCGCACCAAATGCAAAAATGATCATATCTGTTTCTCCAAGTATGGGAGCCACATATTTCTTCCATTTTTTATCATCTCTTTTCAGATCATCCAGAGAAGTGGCAGCCACATCCTTATGTCCCCATGTATGGCTTGCAAATTCCCAGCCTTCTGCCTTCATAGCCTTAGCTACCTTTTTTGCATTTTTCACTTCCTGCTTATAGTTAAAATCCGGATGATCTTCCAGGAATTTTTTCTGATCATCCTGCAGTTTTTTTCCGGTCTTATATGCAATATCCGTACGATATCCCAGAACACCGTCATAACCTGTCATTGCAAGGATTCCCTTTCTTCCATGATAGGAAAAATCCGGATGTTCTTTTACAAAAGTATCAATCAGCGGAACCATATCATAATCCCCTGTGGAAACACTTCCGTCATCCTCAATATATTCGTTCTTAACCTCACCATTGGAATCCACTACAAGTTTCGATGCGAAACCATCTCCGTCCATATAGTGATAATAACTTACATCATCCTGAGAAAGCACAAATGGAATTTTTCCCGGTGGCAGCATAATACTGCCTCTGGACATAGTTCCGTCCTCATTGATAACCGCCATGTCGTGCGGACTGACCATGACATATCCCTTATCATACATACTCTGTATGATTTTGTTAAACTCATCAATTGTTGTCATATACTGGTTATATCCATTACTGTCTGAATCCCCGTCAAATGCTCTGGCAGTGTCTTTGATCAGTGTATGGAAGAACACGTGCGTGATCTGCTCCAGCGGATATTCTGTACAGGTGGCTTTCGTATTTTCGTAATCCGAAACTGCACTCTGCATATCCGTATTACTTTCGTAATCCGGCTGACTCTTAAGCAGTTCTATGGCGCCATCATAATCATACTGTACAGCCATAAGCGCTGCCTGCTCCATAGGATTTTCCTGTTTCTCATCTGCCTCTTCTGTATCTTCGTTGTCAGTCTGCTCTCCCTCATTCAGACCATCATCCTGCTGTGTATCTTCTGTACTTTTCTCTGTATCAGCATCCTGTTCATCAATTGTCTGCTGTTCTGTTTTTTTCTCAGTTTCCGCATTTTCAGCTCTGGAACTCAGAAATGGAATATCCTGTTCAAACGGAATGAGCCCACATCCGCTTACTCCTAACGAAATACTCAAAATAGCTGCTGTTACACATGCTATCCTTTTTCTCATATATTGTCCCCTTTCAGTTATGCACAGAGATCATACTCACCCCATAGTTGGAACCGGCACCGGTCTGGAAGAATCAAACACAGACTGTGCATCAAACAGATCTGAGAGAAGTTCCGGATTATAATACATTCTGTATCCGTCCAGATTTCTTCTTCCCTGCCGGAAATAATTACTGCGGATCTGCACAAAATACTGGCTTGAATCCACATTACAGTAATAATTATAACCCTGGCTCTTAAGATATTCGAACTTCTCCCCCGAATAATCTTCAACACTGGTAAGATCTGCTCCAAATGCAAAAATAATAATATCTGTTCCGCCTATCAGAGGATCAACATTCTCTTTAAACTTCTGTGTATCTGCCTGTAATCTCTCCAGACTGATCTGACTTACATTCTGATGTCCCCATGTGTGGCTTGCAAACAGCCAGCCTTCATCTTTCATAGCCTGCGCTACTCTGGCTGCATTTTCTCTCTCTGTATTCAGATTAAAATCCGGATGCTCATCCAGCCATTTTACTTTATCTGCATCCAGATCATCCGGACGGGTTTCATAACTGCTGTCTGTGCGATAACCAAGAATTCCATTGTAACCGGTAAGGGCAACAATTCCTTTAGCACCTCTGTAAGAAAAATCAGGATGTTCCTCTACAAAACGATCGATCAGAGGAACCATATCATAATCGCCTACGGAAATACTGCCATCATCTTCCACATATTCATTGCGGATTTTTCCTTCCTCATCTACGATAAGTTTGGTTGCAAATCCGTCCCCGTCCATATAATGATAATAACACACATCATCCTGCGAAAGCACAAACGGTACTTTACCCGGAGGAAGGAGAATCTCCCCTGCATTCATATTCCCATTTTCATCCGCTGTCGCCATGTCATAAATGCTGACCATGACATATCCCTTATCATACATGCTCTGAGTAATCTGGTTAAATTCATCAATCGTTGTCATAACCTGATCGTAATCTCCTGACTTGTAATCCCCGTCAAAAGCCTTACCGGTATCTTTGATCAGAGTATGATAAAAGACATGTGTCACCTGGTCTAACGGCCAGGAAACGCAGGATTCCTTCTTTTTCTGATAAACCTTAACCGCATGCTGAAACTTCTCACTTGTCTGATAAGTCTCACTGTTTTGCAGCATACTTATGGCTTTATCATAATCATACTGTTTTGCAACATACTTTGCCTGCCTGTAAAGAGTTTTGTCCTCTTCACTCAGTCCATCCGTATCCTGAACTTCAGGTGTCACCGCATTCTCAGCTTCTGCCTCTGCATTTGTCTGCTGAGCTGTTTTTTCTTCTTCTGTTTTCCTGTCTGCAGATTTCACCATCTGCGCAATCTTAACCTGCTGCTCACTGACAAAATTCTGCAGTTCTTCCCCGTAAAATCCTATTCCAATCCCAATTGCAGCGGCTGCCGCCACCACTATGCAGCCTGCGATACGCAGTCTTTTTTTTCTGCGGCGAAGTTTATTGCGGCGTTCCAGTCTGGCTGCCCTACGGGCTTCATAAGCTTTATTATCATCAAAAAAGAAATCTTCGTCCTCGCTTGCTGCCGGAGGTTCTTCGTTTATCTCTTCTGTATTTGGTTTTTCTTCATTTAGTTTTTCTACATTTGGTTTTTCTGCATTTAGCTCTTCTGCATTTAGTTCTTCTGTATTTGGTTTTTCTGTATCTGGTTTTTCTTCATTTAGTTTTTCTGCATTTATCTCTTCTGCATTTATCTTTTCTGTACTCACTTTTTCCTTATCTGAAAGTCGCTCCTCTTTCTTCTCAGAGTCGGGCTTTAATTCGCTCATGCTTTTCTCCTTTTTATCATATCCGTTTTTTACTCACAAATTATTCTGTCACAAAATAACTCCACAATTCCCGTTACATATATTATAACCACACATTATGATTCCATCCTGTAAAAATGGCTTTAACTGTTCCGCATATTTACCATTACTGTTCGCTCCGGCAAATATTGTCGCATTACAGTTTTGCTACAATTATAACCTTTCATAATGTAAATTTCTACCGCTTTCCATCCATTAATTCTTTTTTTGCAATTGCGTTTTACCTTATTTAATGATAAAATAATTTTTATGCAATGGACTGTCCGTACCAACAGTCCCTGTGAAAACACATACATTAGGGAGGATGCAAATGAGTACAGTAACAATAGTCCTTCTGGTCATTCTTGTTATCCTGATCGCTGCACTGATCGGTTTATATTTCTTCGGAAAAAAAGCCCAGAAGAAACAGGAAGAACAGCAGGCTCAGATTGAAGCAACTAAACAAACCGTTTCCATGCTGGTTATCGATAAAAAGAGGATGCCACTGAAAGAATCCGGACTTCCTCAGATGGTAATTGAACAGACACCTAAACTTATGCGCCGTTCCAAGCTTCCAATCGTTAAAGCTAAAATCGGACCAAAGATTGCGATCATGATCGCAGATGAGAAGGTTTTCGACCTGATCCCGCTTAAGAAAGAAATCAAAGCCGAAGTAAGCGGTCTTTATATTGTAGGCGTAAAAGGAATCCGCGGTTCCCTTCAGACACCGGCTCCCAAAAAGAAAGGTTTCTTTGCAAAATTCAAGAAAGACAAAACTGCCAGATAAATGCAGTCAGACATATAAACTAAAGGTCAGTGAATCGTGTCATCCATACACACAGATCACTGACCTTTTTCTGTTTTGATCAGACAGATATCTGCAACGAAGCAGAGAACTTACCAGATCTGATCAAATTGTAAAATTCTTACAGTCCTTTGGCTGTGCCTTAATCGCAAGATAACAGTCTGCCACATGCTCCTGGTTCATATCAAGCGCATAATCCACTTTCATATCAAGACCGCCATCACTCTCCTGCAGATTCAGATTCGTCGCCGCAATCCCCATTTCAATAGTTCCATAGGGAGTGGTATAGTAAGTCATATTCTTCTTACCCTGTTCAAAAACCATATGAACATTGACCACACCTTTCTTGCGGACCTCCATTCCCTTCCGGGAAATTTTTATGTAATTGACGGTAGGTTCTGCAAAATCCTCCATGACTTCCTCATAGCGCAGATAATGACTTCCGTTCCGGAAATAATACTGTCCCGGTACAACAATCTCCAGAGGTTCCTGTTCACCGTCTGCATCCATTGTCTGAAGTCCCCTTACATGAATCAGCACTTCTTTATCCATTCTTCTCATACTCCTGTTTTTATACTGTTCAAAACCTGTTTTTATGTATCTATATTATAACCATTCAGCAATCTGCTGTTTTTAATACTTCTCAATATCTATTTTTTTCGTCATCTCCACATCATATGGAAGAATCGAATTGGCAAACGCCTTAAACTCATCTGCCAGATCACTCACATAGAAGCGATATGGAAATTCATTCTTCTCTGTACCTTCACCGGCAAGTCCTTTTTCCTCCAGAAGCCTTCCCAGCTCCAGTGCGGTTTCATAAGCCGGATTCACCAGACATACTCCGTCTCCCATGATCTTTCTGATGGTGGAACGAAGCAATGGATAATGAGTACATCCCAATATCAGTGTATCCACCTGCTTATCCTGAAGTTCCTTCAGATATCTGGCAGCGACCTCATCAGTCACCGGATCATGAAGCCACCCTTCTTCTACCAGTGGCACAAACAGCGGACATGCTTTGCCGAAAACAGTGATCTCCGGATCCAGATGCTTCAGATACTCTGCATGTATCCCACTTCCTACAGTTCCCACAGTACCAATGATTCCTACCCTCTTATTTCTGGTCTGGGCAGCCGCCACTTTAGCCCCCGGTTCTATCACGCCAATGATGGGAATGTCAAACTCATCCCTCACTGCATCCAGGGCAAAAGCGCTGGCTGTATTACATGCAACCACAATCGCCTTTACCTGCTGCTGCTGAAGAAAACGAATGATCTGCCGGGAATACCGGATGATAGTTTCCTTCGATTTACTTCCGTAAGGCACTCTCGCCGTATCACCAAAATATACGATTTTTTCTGAAGGAAGATTACGCATGATCTCACGCGCAACAGTCAGCCCTCCCACACCGGAATCAAATACTCCTATCGGTGCCTCTCTGTCTATTTTCATTGATTTCTATTCTCCATCTCTATTGATTGTCTCACTATTCTATCACCAATCAAGAGCCTGTGCAAGCCAGAAGGATATCTTTATGTCATCTTTCTGTCCTTTATTTTCCTCAGGGAACTGCGAGAAGCAGAATTTCGGGTACAATGTCCCCCACCATGCAGTAACTGCAGTCTGTTCCTGTCGTCTTTCAGCGATTTTTGCTATCTTCCCGGACATTCCCGGCATTGCTCTCATCATAAGAACACCAACAGCTGCCACGAACAGAACAAACGACAGTTTTCTTCTTAATTTTTTGTTCTTACTCTTTTTATTCATCATTGTCCCTCTCTCCTGTTATATCTTATCAGTTACCATATCTGCCTTTGTTATTTTCCTATATATTTTCTTATTTTATATGGAATTTCCAGGCATCACTTTAATATTTGGATTATGCCAATATTTTCCTGATTTATACTTCCACTTCCAGACTTCCATTTCTGATCTTCACAATCGGAAGTCGCAGGATTTTATCTTCTTTATATTTTTCATAGAAAAGCTCTCTGAGTGTCACAGCCGTAATATTTCCTCCTGACATTCTGTTTCGGATCAGTCCTGTAATATATTCTCCTGCTGATGAATTATCCTCCCCATGCCAGTTCAGGATCTCCCCTGCGTCCTCCGCTTCAAACACATAAAGATCTTCCCCCACAAAAATCTCCTGTTTCAGATAATCCAGCACCATTCTCCATCTTCCGTCCTCCACCAGTGTCCTCCCCATGACCAGAACCTGCAGATGCCCCATATCAAGAAGTTTTTCCTGTGACTGATCATACATTTTTTCAATCCGGGTGAAATCAGCACCACTGATCTGCAGAACCCGGGAACCGCCATCTTCTTCCTCTTTTCCCTGCCCCGTACTCTCAGAAAGATCCGGCATCCCATAGGTAAGACAGATTCCTTCTTCTGAGGCATCCACGCCAAGTGCCATAGGATACATTCTCTTCTCCGGTTCCACAGCCACACCACATCCGCTCATAAAAAGACTGACTGACAAAATCCCGGTCACCACACCGACTGCCCTTTTCCTCTGCTTCCTGCGGTGTCCCTTTCCTCTGATAAACATATAAAACTGGCAGATGAGAATTCCCGGGACGAAAATATGCGCCAGACACCATCCAAAATAATCCAGTATTCCTTTTCCCTCTTCTTCCAGAAGCGAAATCAGGAAAACCAGTGCCGGAAGCCAGAACCTCCCCCTACCAGGATGAGATTTCCCGATAATCTGATTTCCATAATACAGCAGACTCCCTATTGCAAAAAGCAGGCTGTAAAGCAGAAATCCCATCCACAGGATGTCAAATCTGGCCAGTACATTTCCCGGAAGATCTGCGCCTGCCAGCAGAGGCAGGACCGGATAACTTTCCGCCGCTACCCTGTCATATCCCAGAACTGCCGGAAGCAGAAGCTCCATTCCAATAAGAATCCCCCCAAGTGTCAGGATCCCTCCTGCCACCGTCTTTCCTGCACTTCCGTATTTCTCCACATTTCCCAACAGAAATGGCAGCAATGCAACCGGCGAAAAAGCACACAGAGTTCCATAAAAAGACTGACTGACATTTCTCACTGTAAGCTCCTCCCACCGGATTTCTCCCATAAGATATTCCGTTTTTGCCTGTGGCACACAAAGTATCATCATTATCATAATCCCGCCAAGAAGCAGGCCACCTGATACTTCCGCCATTCTTCCTCTTCTCTGTACACCTTTGCAGGTTCCGACAGAACATACCAGAACCGCCCAGAATGCGATCCATCGGCCGGATACTCCTGTGATCAGCTTTGCAGGAACCAGCCTCCTGAGAAGTGCCAGCAGATATCCTCCCGCCATCAACACATAGATCAGAAAAAAAATCCCGATCAGCCTTCCCGCAAAAGCACCTGCAGACTTTACCGGATCTTCAAATGAAGGTGTCAGCCGTATCAGCCAGATTACATAAAACCCAAGCAATATCAGCGCAAAAATCATTCCCGCCACTGCACTGATTCCGTTCATTCCACCCTTTCCGAAAACGCAGAGCATAAATGGTGCCAGTAATGCCAGTATCATCTGCCTGTACAGCTGCCTGTGGGAAATTCTGTTATTCTCTGCAAATCTCATGAACCGGACTCCTTTCTCTTCAAACGGATCTTCTGCTCCTCTCTTGCATAAAGCGGTCGTAATACCCTCTTGCGCAGCGGAACTCTCAGAATCCCTTCTCCTCTGCTGCCCTTCTGTTCTTTCTTTATAAAAGGAACCAGATAAGGAATACCAAAACTTATCAGGCCTGCCAGGTGCCCTATAACCAGATATACTCCCAGCACGATTCCGTAAATTCCCAGATAACCTCCCAGGATCAGAAACCCATACTTCACCAGCCGAAATGCTGCTGCAAACTCTTCATTTGGAACAGTCATAGAGCCAAGCGCAGTCAACGCCACGATCATCACCACGATCGGACTCACAAGATTTGCCTCTACCGCTGCCTGTCCGATCACCAGTCCGCCAACAATGCCAATAGCATTTCCCAGAGATCCCGGAACTCTCACCCCAGCCTCCCGAATCAGTTCAAAAGCCAGTTCCAGAAAAATCAGTTCCACCACACTGGAAAAGGGCACTCCTTCCCTCGCCTCCGCAAAAGACAGTATCAGTGCAGATGGCAGAATCTGTGTATGGAAACGTATCACTGCCAGGTAAAGTCCCGGCAGAACAGTCGCCATGATCACAGCCAAATATCGCAGTATTCTGAGAAAGGAAGCCATCTCGAACCTGTGATACCAGTCCTCGCTGCTCTCCATGAAACTGCTAAAATTTCCCGGAAGGATCAATGCTTCCGGAGAATTATCACACAGAATCACAACCTTACCTTTCAGGATTTCCTGCACAGCACGATCCGGACGTTCCGTTGTCTGATACTGAGGAAAAGGAGAATACCACACATCTTCTGTCAGCTGTTCAAGCATACCGCTGTCAAGGATTCCGTCAATCTGAAATTCTTCCAGCCGTTCCTTCACTTCTTCCAGAAGTCCCTCATGTACCAGGTCATCCATGTATAACACCTGCGTTAAGGTATGAGAGCGCACACCGATTTTATATTCTTCCACCTTGAGTCTGGTATCACGAAGCCTTTTTCTTACCAGTGCACTGTTACTTTTCACACTGTCCGAAAATCCTTCCCTGGAACCCCGCAGCACCTTTTCCGATTCTGCCTCCATCACACCTGTGGATGGATAACCTTTGCTGGAGATTTTCATCGCCTTGTCATATCCATCTATGAAAAACACTGCATTCCCTGCAAGCATGGCATCTATGGACTCGTCAAGATTCTCCAGTTTCTTTACATCTGCGATCCCAAGACTGTTATGCCTGACAAATTCCTGAATATCCTCCGGCGAAATCTCCCAGAAATGATTGATCATCTTTCCAAGAGCAGAATCATCCAGCATCATGTTGGAAACCGCAACTTCTATATAGACCATAAGGCAGTCCACCTTATGTTTATCTCCCAGCCGCATGGGACGGATCAGAATGTCACTGCAATTTTCCAGCCTGCTTCGCAGATATTTCTCATTCTCCCTCAGATTTGCAGATACTTTCCGGGATTCTTCCAGTTTCTTCAATAATTTCCCACCTCGTTTCATACCGGTACATCGTTTTCGATGTACCAGACAGATCTGTTGCCAGTCGGCAATATTCCTAAACCCACTTAAATACATGGATGCGCAAAAAAAGAGAGGCATCCCGCCTCTCTTAGAATTTCCCGATATTCAGATATTATACCATTCTTATCTGTGTCCCCTGGATTTCTCTTTCTCTGCACGTTCACGTTCTGCATCCTCAGCCTCAATAGAACGCATGATAGCCATTCTCTGATTCTCGATATGCTGGAAAGAAAGCTGTTTCGCGCGTTCTACGTCACGCTCTCTGATCGCCTTTGTCAGTTCCTCATGTTCCTTCACCAGAACATCTCGTGTTTCACCTTCTTTCAGATATTCTACACGATAACGATAAATCTGCTCACGCATATTATTGAGTACCTGGATCAGCCTCTTATTATCAGAAGCCTGATAAATAACCTCATGGAATGCAACGTCAGCCTCCGCAAGCTTAACAAGATTTCCCTCTGCGATCGTATGTTCAAACTCCTTGGCAGCAAGCCAGAGTCTCCTCATTTCTTCTTCAGTCATACGGGCACATGCTTTCTCAATAGCTACATTCTCAAGAGCAATACGAACCTCCAGAACATCATTCAGATCCTTCTCTGTGATATTGGCAACCTGAGCACCACGTCTCGGGATCATCACTACCAGACCTTCCTGCTCCAGCTTACGCATTGCCTCTCTGATAGGAGTTCTGCTCACGCCAAGTCTCTCTGCCAGCGCAATCTCCATCAGTCTCTCACCAGGTTTCAGTTCGCCCTTCAGAATTGCCTGACGCAGCGTATTAAAAACCACATCTCTTAATGGAAGATATTCATTCATATTTACTGAAAAATCACTTGTCATTTGTATTCCCTCCTGCTTTCATTACTTCTGTGGCAAAAACCGTCTTCGCCAGCCGGCTCTCTCTGAGAACCTCTGCTGCCGCCTCCATCTTCTCACGATCATCAAAGATTCCGAACACTGTAGGACCACTTCCACTCATCATCGCCTTTAACGCACCATGACTCTCCATCAGTGCTTTGATTTCGCCAATTACAGGATATTTCTCTATAATTCCCGGCTCAAAAACATTTCCCATCTTCTGTGTCATTGCCAGAAGATCTCCACGTTCTATATCTCCTATCATCCCATCAATATCCGGATGAGAAGAAATCTTATCCAGCTGAAGGCTCTCATAGGCAGCTTTGGTGGAAACATTGATTCCGGGCTTACCGATCAGTACAAAACAGTCCGGCACCTGAGGGATCCTGGTCAGTTTCTCCCCGATTCCCTCTGCCAGGGCAGTTCCTCTCATCACACAGTACGGAACATCTGCCCCGATATTCACAGCACGATCCATCAGCTCCTTCTGGCTCAGTCCCAGTTTAAAAAGCCGGTTGATCCCCACCAGTGCAGCTGCCGCATCCGAGCTTCCGCCTGCCATACCTGCTGCCACAGGAATAAATTTCTCAAGATGGATATCCACACCACCCTTAACCTGAAATTCATCCATCAGAAGCTTCGCCGCCTTATACACCAGATTTCGTTCATCATTCGGAATATAGGAATAATTGACAGACAGGGAAATCCCCGGCTTCCTCACCCTCTTCATCTCCAGAACATCATACATCTGTATCGTCTGCATGATCATCCGGACTTCATGATAGCCATCCTCTCTCTTTCTGAGAATATCCAGTCCCAGATTTATCTTCGCCAATGCACGTAAACGCATAAAATCCTCCGTTTCCAACAATATCATCCGTATATAACTGTACTTTCGCAATTATATTTGTACTTTGTATACAATAAAACTCTTTGCGCATATTTTAAATCATTTTTTTTTAGTTTTCAATATAGGAGTTTTCATTTTTTCCGGAAATTTTTTTCATTATCATCCCTGCCTGACAAGAATTAACGACTGCCCCGGCTTTACCTCTTTTTCCGTAAGACTGTTCACACCCGAAATCTCATCCACAGTTGTATAAAATTTCTTTGCAATATCCCACAGAGTATCTCCGGCCTTTACAATATAGACCGTAATTCCCGGCATACTTTCCAGTTTCTTACGATCCAGCGGCTGTTCTTCCACAGATTCAATAAGCTGCTCTTCCCACTGTCTGAACACAAGCACATTCAGTCCCACCGCCGCCTTGACTTCAATCTCATCCCCATCTGCCATTGCAGTGGAAAGCTGTTCAAGGTCAGCCTGAAGTAAATATGTGCAATCCTTCCCGATCTCTTCTGCCTCGATCAGATGGGTAAACGGAAGCATGGCATCCATAGAATAAAACGGCATTTCATCATTTCCAATAATATACAGGATCTTGAGTGCCACAATTCCTTCTGCCACAATTCCCTTATCCGTAATCCTGGTCTTATCTACTTTTACCTTACCGCTGCTGTGGCAAAGCTGCAAAACTTTTCCCTGACTCTCCTTAACTTCTATCCGGTCTGTCAGACGACACCTGGAAAAATTTCGTACCAGAAGACTTTCCAACATTTCCTTTTTCCGATGAAGAACACATTCTTTGTGTGGGCTGTATGCATCAAGAAGAAGTTCATGCTCCTCTTCCCTGTACATTTTCATATTTAATTCCAGTACCACATCCACCTGCAGGATACGTTCTTCACCATCCGGATCAGGCTTTACCTCTATCCCCTGATGAAGAAGAGACACCTCAATATGTGGGATCAGATCTTCCATACAGCCACTGCATTCCATCTCATTGGAAAAAGGCATGGTATACTCCAGCCACTGAGGTGGATTCTCCTCTTCATACCCTGTATACAGAAGAAAAACCGCAAGCTCTCCTTTCACCCGGAGTTTGTTCTCTCCCGGCCGCAGATCCAGATTCCTCGGTTCAGCCATATACCACAGAAGGTTTTCTACATTCGGTCTGTTTGACGCAAGAGTAATATCATCCTTAATGCGCAGAGTATCTTTTTTATGTACACGAAGACTCATAAGCCGGATTTTCTCCGTTTTCACAGAGACTTCCTGATCCTCTGCGGAAACCGGAAGTTCAACGACTGCCAGTTCATCTACCACTGCATAAAAAGTTACAATTGCTTTAATATTCAGTTTTCTGGAATGGATCATATGAACACTGAGATCCTCAATCTCCCATTTCAGACACAGCTTATCTCCCCCTTCGATTCCCTCCAGATTAATCATCTCATCCAGCGGAAGCTTCGCAGAAAGGCTGTAAATCCTGCCCTCTTTTTCTCCCACATAAAGCAAATCTGCATTTAATGTCCCTTTAAGAAGCGCTCTTCCTTCACTCAGCCTCACTTCCTCCATGGAAACATCCGCTTTGCTCTGCACCAGTCTCCCGATATCCGGTTTCACATCGGGCACATTATAGTCCTCGTCAAAAGTCGCCTGCGCTGCCGCTTTATTTTTGATCCGCAGCATCTGAATACTTTCTTTTTTTAATTCCAACCTGCTTCCTTCCTTTCTCTGTTTACTTTATGATAAAACCCAAAAATTCTATCGGTTTCTCTGTTTCTCTGATTTTCAGGACAATACAGGGATAAGACGGTTCACTGCCTGCATCCGCTTTCTCCGGACCTATCAGCCTTGTCTTGCAGAATACTGCGTTCTCTGATTCGGAAACCTCCTCCACCTGAATACTGTACCCTCCTGTAAGCTGCTCTCCATATCCCTTCATCAGATACCTTACATCTCCCACCTGATAGGTCATCTGAAATACTTTCTTTTTCTTCTGTTCCATCAGTTCTGAAATTTCTTCCGGAATTTCCTCCTGCTTTACGATCGTATATTCCAGAGGTGTACGTTCGCCCTCCTCAATCCTGATAAACTGACAGCCCGCCGGCAAAAGAGCCAACAACAACACACAGAGCAGTCCTCCTGTCCTTTTGCCCATAATGCACCCCTGCTCATTCTTCGCTAAATATTCTATGCCGGATACAGCCCTGTTATTACCATACTCTATGCTATATATCCGACAGTAACTGCTTTTCTGCAGGAAAGAATCCTGTCCTCAGTGCTTTATTTAATGCCAAAAAATCGTTATACCATGATTTATTTCTTGCAGGATATCTCATAATTCCTTATAATAACTTCTATACTTATATATGGGCATCAGCATTATATAATGCCCGGAAAGGAATTAACGAATGATACGATTTATCCTTGTCTGTATTGTTGTGATCGGATACCTGATCCTGTCCATCCCCATCCTGCTGGTCGAATGGATCATCGGCAGATTTTCTCCTGAAAAGAAGGATATCAGCTCCCTTAGGATCATCCAGGCAGTATTCCGATTTATCCTTAAGATCACCGGTGCAAAGATTACTGTGATCGGAGAAGAAAATGTGCCAAAGGACACACCTGTACTTTATATCGGCAACCACAGAAGCTACTTCGACATACTTCTTACTTACTCCCGCTGTCCGATCCGTACAGGCTACATTGCCAAAAAAGAGATGGAGAAAATTCCTCTTCTTTCCACATGGATGCGTTATCTCCACTGTCTCTTCCTTGACAGGAAAGACATCAAACAGGGACTCAAAACGATCCTGACCGCAGTAGACAAAGTAAAATCCGGAATTTCCATCTGTATTTTCCCGGAAGGAACCCGAAACAGAAATAAAGATGAGCTGGACATGCTTCCCTTCCATGAAGGAAGCTTCAAAATCGCTACCAAGGCCAATTGCCCGATCATCCCAATTGCGATCAGCAATTCAGCCAACATTTTCGAGGCACACTTCCCGAAGATATCTCCTGCAAAAGTTGTAGTAGAATACGGTAAGCCGATCTATCCGGATGAACTGAGCAAAGAAGATAAGAGGCATGTCGGAGAATATACGCAAAACGTAATTCGCGAAATGCTTATAAAGAACAAAACACTGACCGAAAAATAATAAGACCATCGGCAGAGCGTAAAGACAAAAATTTACGCTCTGCCGGACTGTTATATATCAGAATTTCCATTGTATCTGGACTGATCCGGGAAATACCTTAAGTGACCTGATCATCTTATCAACTGTAAATCTCTTCTCCTCAAAATCAATCTCTTCCCACAGACTTATATTAGATGCTACCTTTTCCATCTGCTCCGGTGTCGCATGATTCTCCGCAAGCACCGATAATTTCTCCAGCTTTAACTGATGCATCTGATCTATTTCTTCCACTCTCTGATTGATATAATCTGTCAGTGTTTCTCCGGCACCTGCCAGAGAATCCACAAGCAGAGAAATCTCCTTTTCCATTTTCTCAATCTCCCTGTAAATCTGCTTTACCTGCGGATTTTCCTTTAAATTCGTATAAGCGGCAGGAGACTGTCCTTCACGCAGCTTACGTACCATCTCTTTATATACATAATTCTCCACATCTTCAGTATAAACCTTCCCGCACCCCGGGCAGGCTTTGTTGTTCAGACGCTTCGTACATCTCAGGTACTGTTTACCGGACTGTATTTTAATACTCATAAGTGCGTATCCGCAATTGCCACATTTCACTTTCCCTGCCAGCCATGTATTCACAGCTTTCCGGTTGGCCTGAATCGTTTTATTTCTCATAAGCTTGATCCTGCAGTTCAGCCACTGCTCCGAAGACACAAGCCCCTCATGAGGTGCCACCACCAGCATATGTCCCTTAAGATTCTGCAGCTTATCTGTCTGCGCATCCCGCCCCTGATAAAGATAACATCCATGAATCCCGTCAAACTGCTCCGGACTGCTTACTATATTGGTTCCATGGCTCCTGAAAAAACGGTACACATCCATATCAGCCCGCACATATACCGGATTTCTCAAAAGCTGGGCCAGCATGGAACGTATCAGTTCCTTTCCGTAGAACTGCACTCCCTTTTCCGCATAATATCTGGTGATATCCCCATAAGAAGTGTCCGGTTGTTCGTACATATCAAAAATTTCCCGCACAATTGCCGCTTCCCCGGGTTCTTCCACAAGCTTCTTTGTATGGATTCCTTCCATCAGGATCTCCTCTAGCCGATAACCATAAGGAGGCTTGCCGCCCATGCGAAAACCTTTCTGACTTCTGGAATAATATGCGTCGCTGACACGCTTCTGAATAGTCTCACGTTCCAGCTGCGCAAACACAATGCAGATATTTAACATTGCCTCTATCTATAAAGGTGTGGTTAATTCTGATTCTTTCTCCGTCCACGACTTTGATATCCTGACTCTGTATCCACTGGATTTTGAAGAATTTCTGTGGGCCAATGCTGAGTTTGCCCTTACAAGAGAAATCCGCAATCATTTCTCCGATTTCAGCCCAATGGGAAAGAAACTCCACGAAAAAGCCCTGTCACAGTTCCGTCTCTATCTGATCATCGGCGGAATGCCTGCTGCCATTATGGAATACAAAAAAGAAAAGAAGCTCCTGCTGGTACCTGACACCTAGCAAAAGCTCCTTACATCTGTATCCTGTTGACACCGGATTATGCTCATGCATACTGAAAATCCCTGCCTTCCAGCTTCTGTCAGGAGAAGAAACCACCGCCGGTACAGCCTGTATCGAAACCTTTCTGGCACAGCACTTTATCCGGAATGGCTATGCCCTCTCCTACTGGTCCAGCGGCAACCAGGCGGAAGTTCCCTTTTTACTGTCCAAAAACAGTCATTTTATTGCCATAGACTACCGCACCGCACCACATCAGAAGTGCAGGAACCTTATGCAGCTGAATAAATCTTCTCTCTCTCCTGCACCCACGCAAATGTATTTAATCTCTGCCGAAGACTTCAGGCAAAAAGAAGCTTATCGAATCGTGCCTTTATATGCGGTATTTTGCATATAGAACGTGGCAGATACAACAGGCAAAAGCAGACTCCGGCCGGTAGTTCTTCTCGCTTTCACATCTTCGGAAACGAAGAAAAAACATCTTCAGCCATATCTCTCTGATATGGCTGAAAACTTTTTACGCATTGTTAAGGCTCTTCCTGATAGAGTTTTCCATTTACCAGTATTTTTTTACATAATTGACAGCCTCTTCCTGTGACAGGGAAAATTCATTCATGATGTTTCTGACTGTATCTGTCTCACTTATATTAAAATTCCTGCAGGTCCTTACAGTCGCACGAATGCCTTCAAGGATACCTTCCCATCTGCCTTCCTGACGGCCTTCCTGTCGACCTTCCTGTCGACCTTCTTCAACACCTTCCTGTCTTAACTCTTCCAATGCATTACACATATTGATCTGTCCCCCTTTCTGCTCCGATTCCAAAGCATGGTCAATCAGTTTCTGTGATTCTGTAATGGCTCCTATCACAAGTCCAAGATCTGCCGGAATATTATGATCCCTGTAAACTTCATTGATCTTCGTATAATCCCTGGCATAGATCAAGCGGCTCACGTCAAACACCATATTTACGTCCGGATCGCTGAAACATAGTTCTCCACTTGATCTTACCTGTACCAGGTTCATACGGTAATCAGATACCAGTGGTTCTATCTTTTCGGGGATCTCCAGCATATCCTTCAGGGAAAACGGACCATCCCATTCACTTTCTCCATAATATACACACAGACTAATCACCGGATGCAGCCGGTCGGTCTTCTTAAAACCTGACAGGAATTCATCCGCTGAATGGAAATCCCCGTTTTTCTTATTTACTGCTGCAATCTCATCATATTCTTTCATGTAAGAAAACGCATCTCCGACCATATGGCGCAGCGGCATCGCATAGTGGATCTTTGCCTGATTTTCCAGTCCCCAGAGAACAAAGTCCACACCATATGCCGTCTTCTTTACAACATCCAGGATCTTCTGTACTGTTTCCGCATGACCATTAAATTTCAGCATGGAGGAAACATCCGTATCTGCTTCTGTAAGATCCTGCGGCTTCAGCACCTGTTCCCCGTTAAAAAATACTGCATTGAACAGATCCGCAAAATGTCTGTTGTCTCTCCAGAAGTTCTTCAGTATGGTATCCGGTTTGATCTTATTTTTTTCCGCCGTATCCAGCACCTCCCGTTGATTTATTTCTGTTATCAATATAGCATAATTATTACCTTGTTTCCACGAAAGGAACTATAAAAATTATTAAAAATCTGAAAAGTGCAGAGTCGATTTGTTTAATTTGTTCTTTTTTTATTTCGTCAGCTGTAAAAGAGCATATAACTACAAAAATACCGCTCTAATACGTAAAAAAGGCAGTTATAAATAACTATTTTTTCAGGGTTGTGCATGAATTTCTAATCAGAGAATGTGCTTTTTAATCAAAAATTAACCTATCCACTACCCAAAGGGGAACTATAATCATGACAAAGATTAAAAACACAAAGAAGGGCATGGCAAAAAAGACATTAAGTATGTCACTTGTTGTTGCAATGCTTGCTACTTCTAATGTGCCGGTATGGGCTGCTGAGTTCAGTGATGATTTTGATGCTGCTGTAGCTACTGAAGCTCCGGTTACTGAATTTAGCGATAATACAATAGAAACTCCAGCTATTGAAGAAGAAACAACAGAAGCTCCAATGGCTCAGGCAGTTGTTGAATCTGATGATCTCAGTGTTGATGTTTCAGTTTCTGAATCTGCCGAATTTACTGGTGTTGTATCCGTTTCTGGTACAATTAATGCAAGTGATCTGGATAAATGGGGTATTGACAAACAGACAATTGCTAATTATGATGTTACTATTAAAGATGGTGTAGCAACTGTAATTAATGGTACTATCAAAGTTCCAATATCTGAATATACAGTTACAAAGAATAGTGATGATACTTATACAGTAGCTGCCAAATCTACATCTAAGAACTATACTGGTTCAAAGACTGTACAGGCAGAAGGTAAAGCTGAAAATAAAAAACCAGATGCTCCAATGATCAGCAGTGTTAAAGTTGTTGGCAACAAAGCGACTGTAATCCTTTCTGGTGCTTCCGAAGGTGCTGCAGGTTACGACTATGTAATCTCTACAGACCGCGACTGCATCACAAACAAAGATTATGATTCCGTAAACAAGAATCAGGTTCAGACTTCTACTACATTCAAATATGTACAGCAGGGAACCTACTACGCATACTGCCACGCTTGGAAACGTGACGCAAACGGTAAGAAAGTATTCAGCGACTGGTCTAACGCATATCCATTCGTTGTATCCGCAATCACACCGGACGCTCCAGTTATCACAAACGTTAAAGTAAGCGGATCTACTATCAAAGTAACATACAAAGCAGCTGCAAATGCAACTGGTTACGACGTAGTACTTGGAACAGATTCCAAGAAAGAAAACGGTGAGACACGTCCATACCACTATGGCGATCACAAAGTACTGAACCTCAAAGAAGGTACAGTAACAGCAACATTCAAGAAGGTACCAAAGGGAACATGGGTAGTTGGAATGCATGCATTCAACAGAACATCCGAAGACGGAAAGAAAGTCTTCAGCCCATGGTCAAACCTGAAAAAGGCTACTGTTAAATAATCCATTTGGGTAATTAATACAGATTCCTAAAAAGAAGGCCCGGTCATTGCGACCGGAGTCTTTCTTTTTAGGAACTTTTTTCCACACTCCCAGACAATTACATGATATAATCAACATACAGAAAACCATTACTCAAAACATCTCTATATGAAAGGAAGTCACGTATGAAGAAAAGAAAATCATGTTTTATCTGGCTCTTGTGTATTCTTCTCCTGGTCACAGCTTTACCTTCTGTAGATTTTACAGATGTCCAGGCAGCATCTGTCAGCAGTACTTTCACCGGATGGAAAACCTACGGTGGAAAAAAATACTATTATAAGAATGGCAAAAAGCTGACAGACCTGCACAAAATCGGAAAGTATTATTACTGTTTTGCAGCAGACGGTACCATGCTTACAGGATGGCACCGTATTCATAATCGTTTCAGGTATTTTGGCAAACAGACCGGAAGAATGCGTATCAATCAGACTGTAAATGGACGAAAGATCAACAGTAAAGGGGTCTGGACTCCTGTTGTTGTACTGGATCCGGGGCATTCTGCTGTCGTTGCCGGTGGTTATGAACCTCTTGGTCCTGGTTCCAGCCAGCTGAAAGAGAAAGATACTTCCGGAACCCAGGGTGTTGCTACAGGTGTGGAGGAATATAAGCTCAACCTGAGCATTGGTCTTCAGCTAAGAACCCTTCTTCAGAAAAGAGGGTTTAAGGTAATAATGACCAGAACCAACAGTAAAGTAGCTCTCAGCTGTATTGACCGCGCAAAAGTGGCGAATAAGGCAAATGCAGATGCGTATATCCGTATCCATGCCAATGGAAGTGATAATTCCTCTATCAGTGGAGCACTGACTATCTGTACAACCAGAAACAGTCCTTATATTTCATCTATGTACAGAAAAAACAAAGCTCTTTCTGAAGCTGTGCTCAATGCATATGTATCAGCTACAGGATGCAGAAAAGAATACGTCTGGGAAACAGACTCTATGACCGGAAATAACTGGAGTAAAGTTCCGACAACGATTATCGAGATGGGATATATGAGTAATCCTTCCGAAGACCGCCGTATGCAGCAGAATTCTTATCAGAAAAAAATGGTACGGGGAATTGCAAATGGAATTGAGAATTACCTGATCAAATAGCCTTGCTTTTGTGTCGCAGACAGTTTATACTGGACTGAATGGGTATAAAAAATAATTTGGAGGATTTTTCAAATGAAAATTGCAGTAACATACGATAATGGAGAGATTTTTCAGCATTTTGGAAAAACAGAGTCTTTTAAAGTTTATGAAGTGGAAGATAACAAAGTAGTTTCCAGTGAAGTGATCGGTTCTAACGGTACAGGACATGGTGCACTTGCAGGTCTGCTTGCTGAGCAGGGTGTAAATGTTCTGATCTGCGGTGGTATCGGCGGTGGTGCTCAGACAGCTCTCACAGAGGCAGGAATCGAATTATGCGCCGGAGCCCAGGGAAATACTGATCAGGCAGTTGAAAGTTATTTAAAAGGCGAATTAGTGTCTTCCGGAGCTAACTGCGACCATCACCATCATGAAGAAGGTCACTCCTGCGGCAGCCATGAGGAGGGACACTCCTGTGGAGACAGCTGTGGTGGCGGATGCGGTGGATGTGGCGGATCACAGCCACAGCTTACAGGACGCAATGTAGGAAAAACCTGCCGCACACATTACAGAGGAACTTTCAATGACGGAACACAATTTGATTCTTCTTACGACCGTGGCGAACCGCTGGAATTCATCTGCGGTGCAGGCCAGATGATCAGAGGGTTTGATGCTGCTGTAGCTGACATGGAAGTTGGTCAGATCATTGATGTTCACCTTATGCCTGAAGAAGCATACGGTATGGCAGATCCAAACGCTATCTTCACTATGGAAATCGCCCAGCTCCCAGGTTCCGAAGACCTGACAGTTGGCCAGCAGGTATACCTGTCAAACCAGTTCGGTCAGCCATTCCCTGTTAAAGTGACAGCTAAGGATGAAAAAAACATCACATTTGATGCAAACCACGAAATGGCTGGAAAAGAACTTAACTTTAAGATTGAATTAGTAGAAGTGAAATAAGACAAATACTCAGGGCAGCCTCCCGGCAAAGATTTTGCCGATGAGACTGCCCTGTTTTATACTTTATTTACCAAAGTGACAGTGCTTTTTGTAGTTTTATAATTTACGAGTAAAAATTTACTGTTTTTGTGGGCTTACTGTATATTCGCTTACCGTTTACTGTCTTAAAAGCTCTTACATAATAATTATAAACCCAGTACATGCCTGTCTGGGAATCATAAGCTTTTGTGTCTTTCCAGGTTGAGACAGAGGACTTCACTGTTTTGACTGCAGAACCATTGCGATAAATTACATATCCGGAAGCACCGGCTACTTTTTTCCAGGAAACCTCTGTACCACCGTTACTCATTTTACATGAAACCTTAGATGGAACCGGGACAGCAGCTTTTCTTGATTTCACCGCTGAAAATTTAGAATATTTGTTTTTTCCACTTGCGTTGGTTCCATAAGCACGGACTTTAAATGAATAGGTTACGCCCGGTACTACAGCTGCATCGAAACTGACAGCTCCTGTTTTCAGGGTTTTTATCCGCTTATAAGAAGACCGGGAATCTGTCTTGCAGTAAATCTGGTATCCTTTGGCACCCGGAACCTTTTTCCAGGTTAAATGTATTTGATCTGCAGATTTCTGGGAAAGTTTCAGCACAGGTTTTGTCAGTGGTGTGTTGTTCTCAGATACCTTTACCGTCACCTGACACTGGGCCTGAAAATCTCCGGCAGAAGCAGTGAGCACTGCTTGGCCATAACCATTCCCCTGAATGGTTCCATCCTCTGAGACAGACGCAATCCCAGGATTACTGCTTGTCCAGACCACATCTTTTACATCATCAGAGTTAGATGGTGTAAAGGAAGGTGTGAGTTTTTGTGTATTTCCTTCGTCAATTGTCAGATTTGTCTGGTTCAGAGCAATTCCGTTAAGTGGAGTTGTCACTACGGGGATTTCATACAGGTATGTGCGGGAACTGTCATAGCTGCCGTTATCATAATTTCCGGATACCCATACAATATTACGTCCCCATAAGATCGGCTGGGAATCCGTCTGGATCGTTACATTCTTGTATAACTTGGATAATATTACGTTTCCGGACATATCCATAAGGAGATAATGCAGAACGCTCTGGTTGGAGGTTTCCTCTGAGAAAAGGACTGCGTACTGATTATTTCCTACAGGGATAAGTTTTGGTTCTGTCAGAGTTATTTCTGCTCCTGACGGTGAATACTGAGTGAGCCAGATAAATCTGGAAGTCATACTGTTCTTATCTGTGATTATCATAAAGATATTTTTGTTAAGATTCTCATATCCGGTCTGTCCATTCACAGCAAAACCATGGGGAACAGACTTGCCTACTGTGATCAGATTATTTCCGGCCAGGGAAAATCCGGTTACCTCGCATCCGGTATAATTATCACCTATAGCACCCATAAAAGGAAAGATATTTACCGCACGCTCCTGAGCGATATATCCGCCGGAATATGCGGAGAAGGAGGACAGGATCAGACCTCTGTAATAAGCATCCCCATGATCCAGAAAATATACATGAGAACCGTCATTTACAACAAACTGGTTAAAGGAATGGCTGCAATAAGGCATATCTGAATTAATAAGTGTCATATCCTGAGTGTTAATGACAAAAGTGATATTACTCTGATGATGTATCCCTTCCATTGTCAGAGCCCTCTTTTCCCCTTTATCTAAGTTCGATAGTTATACGTTCTTTGATACCGGTTTTAGAATTAACTGCAGTAAACATGATCCTGAAACCTTTACCTCCCGCTACCGGGATCTTGCTTCCGTTTGCCACGGATTCACTGCGCATCCATCCTTTTTGCAGGTATTCGATCGCTGGTTTCATACTGCCATTCGCAGGATTATTTCCACTATATATGTAAAGTTTGTCAAGCTTCCATCCTTTTGCAAGAGTAACCGTTGTTTTTACTTTCTTTCCGGCAAACTTTGCATAGCTGAGACTTGTTTCGGAAGAAGATTTAAATCTGGAACCCGGAACAGTAGTTGCGCCGATCTTTACTGATTTAACAGGATTTACATATTTTTTAACAGTTACCTTTATTTTATATTTTTTGCCCTGACATTTAAAAGAGACAGTAGCTGTACCGGCTTTCTTTGGGACTGCCAGAATCGTATAGTATGTCTGTGAAGTGCCGTAGGTGGATTTTGACAGTTTGACAGTGACAACTGCCTTATTACTTGATTTTAGTCCGGAAACTTTGGACGATAAGGAAGCCAGGGATTCTGTTGCCGGCTTCGGATAGGCAACCAATGTTGCCGATGCAGGAACATGTTCATCTGCCGCCCAACCTGTAGCAGAGGTCACTGCAAACATGGAAAGGATCATTCCAAACGCCAGTAAAAAAGAGAGTAATTTTTTGCTTGTTTTCTTCATTCTTTTTCCCTCCTAAAAGTGTATGTTAGTGTTAGCTGAACGATTCAGACAGGAACAGCTGTCTGGAGCATTCCTATATACTCAATATAGCACACAACTTTCACAGCGTCCATGACAGATTATGTTGATTTAGCGTGCAAAATTGCCACTAAAGAAAGACTCCGGTCGCAATGACCGGAGCCTTCTTTTTAGGAATCTGTATTAATTACCCAAATGGATTATTTAACAGTAGCCTTTTTCAGGTTTGACCATGGGCTGAAGACTTTCTTTCCGTCTTCGGATGTTCTGTTGAATGCATGCATTCCAACTACCCATGTTCCCTTTGGTACCTTCTTGAATGTTGCTGTTACTGTACCTTCTTTGAGGTTCAGTACTTTGTGATCGCCATAGTGGTATGGACGTGTCTCACCGTTTTCTTTCTTGGAATCTGTTCCAAGTACTACGTCGTAACCAGTTGCATTTGCAGCTGCTTTGTATGTTACTTTGATAGTAGATCCGCTTACTTTAACGTTTGTGATAACTGGAGCGTCCGGTGTGATTGCGGATACAACGAATGGATATGCGTTAGACCAGTCGCTGAATACTTTCTTACCGTTTGCGTCACGTTTCCAAGCGTGGCAGTATGCGTAGTAGGTTCCCTGCTGTACATATTTAAATGTAGTAGAAGTCTGAACCTGATTCTTGTTTACAGAAGCGTAATCTTTGTTTGTGATGCAGTCGCGGTCTGTAGAGATTACATAATCGTAACCTGCAGCACCTTCGGAATCACCGGAAAGGATTGCAGTTGCTTTGTTGCCAACAACTTTAACGCTGCTGATCATTGGAGTACCAGGTTTCTGATCCTGTGTTGCTGTATCAACAGTCTTAGAACCAGTATAGTTCTTGCTGTCTTTCTTAGCTGTTACAGTAACTTTACCGTCTTTCTGTTCTACAGTGTATTCAGATGTTTCAACATCAACACGACCACATTTAACAGTAACTTTGTCACCGTCTACAGTTACATCTGCATTTGCAAGGTTGAATTTATCAATTCCCCAGTTAAGCTCAATAGGAATTTCTTTTGCTGGAACTATTATATGACTACCAATCTTGATTGCTTCAGTAGTAGCAAGACGATATCCGTTTTTAGGAATAATTTTCACAGTTAAAGACTTGGTTGTAGTTACTTTTGTACGATCATCATTAGCACCATATTTAAGATCATAATCTGTTCCCTCTACAAGAGTCTTTCCTCCAACATTTACTACGACAACTGGTTTAACAGGAAGACCACCTGCATAAATACCATTTGCTACTGAAACATTTGTATTCTTAATTTCTAATGTATTAATAACAAACTGCTCTGCGTAAATAACATTTTCAATTTTATTTCCAGAAGCATCAGTGTAAATACCATCTGTAACACCATTGAGATTATAATTACCAGCGTAAGTTCCTTTAGCAATAGCAAGAACAATACCATACTGCTTTCCGTCAGTTACATTCTTTTTGCCATATACATTGTCTACATACTTGATTTCGTAATCAGTTCCTTCTATTAATTTTGGATTAGTCACAGTTGTACCATTGGACTTTGTTAATGAAGTTGATGTAGTATCAAATATTGTTTTTGCAGGTGCGTATGCATTTCCGTCATATGTATGAGAAAGGGTTGTTGTTAATCCATTTGCATCATAAAATTTGAAATCGCCACCTTTAAGCATCTGACCTGTAATTTTAAATGTAATAGTCTTTGTGCCAGTAAAGTTTTTATTTTTTGGTGTTAAGATGATAGTACCTTCACCCATAGCAACATTTTCACCATATGTTACTGTGAAGTTATCTTTTACATTGATAGCAACATTATTTAAAGTGAGACTATCAATTGTTGGCTGAATACTATATCCAGTATATACCTGACTTGGTACAACGCCAACAAGTTTGGAAGCATCTGCTGCTTCAATAGTGAATGTTACACTTGCATCTGTTTTTGATGTAAATGTTTTATCCTTACCAGTAATAACCATTGTTGCTGTACCAGCATTAACGTTATTTGTCAGGGATTTAATCTTATATTCTTCTGGATTGATAACTCTGCCGTCTACAACTACATCAAATTCTGGTTCAATTGCGGCACCTGTATATGTATAAGATGTCTTTTTAAGTTTAATATTCTCTGATTTTAAAGTTGTTTTTGTGATAGTAGAAGAATAGCTTGCATCTTCACCATCTTTTACAATGAAGTTTGTATTTTTCAGATACTTATGACCATTTTTAGTAGTCGTTTTCAATACAACTTTTACTTTACCGTCTACTTCTCCAGTTGTTGTATCAGCACCAGCGCTAGTTGTAAATTTATATTTTTCAACTACATAATCTGTACCTTCAGTCAAAGCAAATTCTTTTCCATTGGCATTTTTTGCCTTAACAACAAGACCCATTGCATCTTTATAATCGGAAGGTGTTGTAGTGTCTTTTTTCTCTACATATTTGCTTACAGTAACAGTTTTTGTATCTACAACGGCTGGATTGATTGTGAAAGTATAAGTTTTTGTACTTCCAACATAGCTACCAAGACCTACAATTGTTACGGTTCCGACACCGGCATCAATGTTTTTACCAAATTCAACCTTATAATCATCATCTTTTACAAGATTATGTGTTCCAGTAGCATCTGTGATGCTAACAGTACCTAACTTACTTAAATCTTTAGTAATCTGCTCGCCAGTATATTCTTCAGCCTGCTCTGCATAAGACTGACCGCTAAATTTTGCTGTTGAAAGAGAACTTGCTGCAACAGATAATTTTGCTGTTGTAGATCCCTCAACGTTTGTATTATTTGTAGCTGGAGAAACTGTTACATCATGAACTCCCTGTGTTGTTGCAGTAGATGTAATCACTACATCACCTGCTAATTCTAATACTTCACCAGTTGTTTTATCTGTATATGTTGCAACTGAAGGTGCAACTGTTACAATTGCTCCATTCTGATAAGCCTGTTCCGGAATAGAAACATTTACAGTGCTTAAATCACGTTTTGTAATAGAAAAACTATTAGTTGGTTTAAGCGTAAGTCCGCTTGTAATGGTATAATTTTTATATTTGCTTTCAGTTGGTGTTGCAATTGGGAATGTTAAATCAGCATCGCCAGCTTTTCCAGTATTAAACTGAGTTCCAGCTTTGATATAATTTGCTCCACTAATAAAAATTACATCTTCGTCCTTAACATAAGAAGAAAGATCAACACCTGACTTTTTGTCTACAATTTTTACATCTGTATTTTTAAGTGTAATATTTTTTCCAGTATATTGTTTGGATGTAGTTACAAAGGTTGCTTCTAAGTAATCAGAAACATTTGCAGCTGTTAAAGTTAAAGGAGAAATTGTATAATTAATTACAACGCTACCTGCGTAACCAGCTTTTGTTGTTGTAAGATATACATTAACGCCCTTGGTTGTAACATTTACAGTATCACCTTCAGTACTTCCGATAACAAAATCAGATGCAGTGAAAATCGCCTTATGATTAGCATCTTTAGTGTTTGCAAGATTTGTAAAATCAATATCATCTACAGTTGGTACAATAGCTTTTCCAGTATAAGTTTTTTCGAATGTATCTTTTAACTTAAGTTTAGTAGTATCACTTTTCATATTGATAACATCACTAAGCTGTTTTGGCTGTACTTTGAAAGAATCAGATGTCCAACTCCATACTAATGTATCACCTTTTTTTGCATATACAAAAAGAGTAATATCTTTTCCGCTCTGTGCAGCACCTGGGGTATAGCTAACCTGTCCATTAGCAGGAAGTGATGTTTCAGTAGTAATCTGTCCATCATTATCTTTCCAAACATAATAATAATTTACAGTATCAGTATTGTCTGCCTTCTTTGTTACAGTTACTGTAGTAGAAACAGTATTTCCCCATACAATGGCATTATTTGTAATGCCTGTAAAATCTGTAGCTGTAATATCAAATCCTGTGCCATTTGTTGTAGCTTCTGCAGCAGTAGCATCTGTATCTTCTACAACCGGAGCTTCTGCAGTCTCATCAGAGAAAGTTTCAGCAGCCGGAGCTTCAGTGGCTACAGCATCAGAGCCATCGCTGAACTCAGCAGCCCATACCGGCACATTAGAAGTAGCAAGCATTGCAACAACAAGTGACATACTTAATGTCTTTTTTGCCATGCCCTTCTTTGTGTTTTTAATCTTTGTCATGATTATAGTTCCCCTTTGGGTAGTGGACAGGTTGATTTTGCGGAGGATTTTTTGTATATAATGGATATTGACGAGCAGAGTATATACGATAGACGATTTATAACTGGTTTTTTATAAGCTTTTTTGTTAAAATACATAGTTATATTCGAAAAAGTTTGTATTTAATGCATAAAAAAGCTCTCAATCATATCAGGAAGATACAACTGAAAGCTTTTTCTGCGTTATGTAATGAACTTGTTTTCTGTTAAGTATAGCTTCACAGGGTCATAAAAATATTTTTTTAGAACCTTTAGACTGTAAGAGTCATTCCCATAGATTTTGCAATCTCTTCCAACTTATCTGTGGCAAAACCGGTATATTTTTTAATCTTATCAATTGGTTCCTTATCTTTAAGCATCATTTTTGCAAGGGACAGATTTTTCTGTTCTATACCTTGTTCCATGCCTTGTTCGATGCCTTTTACAATGCCCTGTTCAATACCCTGTTCAACAAGTGCTTTTCCAAGATTACACATATCCTGCACCTCGCTTTCAAATTTTTCTGTCATGGCAATGCCGAAATCATCCTGAAGACGGGCTTTCTTCGTTTCCGGGGATATGGAAAGAGAGAAGAGTGTGTTCAGCAGATCAAGGATCTCCAGATCACTTTCTTTATCAGCATCACCCAGGTTTACGATCACAACTTCCATAAGGTCATAGCTGTCCGGACTTTCATAAGGTTTCCCCAATACTGTATCTTGTACTGTGTGATAGCGGAAGATCCCGTTCCTGCGTTTTTTTGCCGGATCCGGACAGATCCAGATGCTGTAGACTTTCTGGAGTTTTTCATAATGTTCTCCGGTAAAGACAGTCCCATACTGTTCGGATATCATTCTTGCGCAGTAATAGAAACCTCTTGTAACTAACGGATATCCCGGCGTGTCATTTAACTGGATCTCCAGATTGATGATCAGCTGCACCGGTTCTGCATTGTCTGGAATGTATGCCCTGAAACGGATGTCATAATATACAGTCTGCTCTCTGATCGCATTTGCCTCAGAATTAAGGCTGTCTATCCGTTCGTTTCCGTCCAGTGTTCCGGTATAGTCAGGCTGATCCTGATGTACTGTGTGGCTGGAAACTTCGATGTTGCCCTTTAAACAGTTTTCACAGATAAACTTAACGCTGTATTGGGAAAATTCTTTTGTACAGGATTTGAGGATCCAGGCAGCAACTGCCTTATAGGTTAATAGTTTCTTGGCACATTCGTCATATCTTGCACGTTCTGCGGCAAGGTCTATCGTTTGTGCCAGATCTGTCTGATGTACTATGGATGTCACCTCCCTGTCACATATTTGGTATCTATATTTTAGCAGAGTGGCAGTTTATTTGCCAGAGAAACTTTTCGACAATTATTTTCTCTGACAAATACAATACATCTATATAATGTACTTTATAAGGTGGACACAATAAGTAAAATGAATACAGTAGTTTTTATTTAGCGGACAAATTTGATGCAATACAGGAACAACCGGAAAGAAAATTGGTGAAAATATAATAAATCTGATGCAAAAAACAACATTTTATTGGCAGTTTTATGCATATAAGAGCATAAATTATTTTTTCCTTACGATAAAATAATCTTTTTTGTCCGTTAAATACAGACCAGTTATCCATATGAAAAAGAAAGACTCCGGTCGCAATGACCGGAGCTTTCTTTTTAGGAATCTGTATTAATTACCCAAATGGATTATTTAACAGTAGCCTTTTTCAGGTTTGACCATGGGCTGAAGACTTTCTTTCCGTCTTCGGATGTTCTGTTGAATGCATGCATTCCAACTACCCATGTTCCCTTTGGTACCTTCTTGAATGTTGCTGTTACTGTACCTTCTTTGAGGTTCAGTACTTTGTGATCGCCATAGTGGTATGGACGTGTCTCACCGTTTTCTTTCTTGGAATCTGTTCCAAGTACTACGTCGTAACCAGTTGCATTTGCAGCTGCTTTGTATGTTACTTTGATAGTAGATCCGCTTACTTTAACGTTTGTGATAACTGGAGCGTCCGGTGTGATTGCGGATACAACGAATGGATATGCGTTAGACCAGTCGCTGAATACTTTCTTACCGTTTGCGTCACGTTTCCAAGCGTGGCAGTATGCGTAGTAGGTTCCCTGCTGTACATATTTGAATGTAGTAGAAGTCTGAACCTGATTCTTGTTTACGGAATCATAATCTTTGTTTGTGATGCAGTCGCGGTCTGTAGAGATTACATAATCGTAACCTGCAGCACCTTCGGAATCACCAGAAAGGATTGCAGTTGCTTTGTTGCCAACAACTTTAACACTGCTGATCATTGGAGCATCTGGTTTTTCATCTGCGGCTTTTCCGTCAGCTTTAACAGACTTAGAACCTGTGTAGTTCTTAGATGTGCTATTAGCTGTTACTGTGTATGTTCCATCTCCGTTGTTTTTGGATGTATACTCTGTAGTTGGAACTGGAATATATCCGTTCATAACAGTGACAACACCATTGGTAACTTTAACATCACAATCTTTGATATCTTTCTTATTAATACCCCATGTGAGGTCTTTTTCTTCTGATCCAGTATAACCATTAATTCCAGTAACCGTTACTTTATAAACTTTACCATCTGTAACATTTACAAAGTTGACACCGCTTGGATCCTTATGACCATTTGCTTCTAAGGTAAGGGTATAATCTTTACCTTCAACAAGAGTATTTCCATTAATCTGAACAAGTACACTAGGTTTAACCGGAAGTCCACCAGCATATGTTGCATCCTGAACATAAACATTTTGTTTTACAAATTTTACATTCTTAATTGCAAATGCTACATAGTCAACAACGCCTTTAATGGTTGTTCCATCTGCTGTTGTGAACTGTTTGGTTCCAGTATATCCGGAGCCGTCTTTTGCAACAACGTATACGTATGCAACGTTACAATCAATTCCGCTATGTTTTGCATCAGATTTTTTACCGGAAATGTTGTCGATGTACTTAACTTCAAAATCATCTGCTGTTGCTTTAGAAACTTTGGAAGAAGATTTAATATTCTGCAGGGCAGTGCTTACAAATGTTTTAGCTGTTCCATCAAAGTCAAAGTATCCATTATCATTAACTGATGTTTTCAATACTTCAGTAGTTTTAGCTGTTCCATCTGTTGTATTTAATTTATAGTCAGAAGTAACATCTTTTCCATTTTTGTTATAAAGTTTTAAGTCTGCTGTTACAGTTTCTTTAATGATGTTGAAGTCTGCTGTAATGTTGGAACCAGTGAAATTCTTATTTCCATCAACCGGTTTTAATACAACAGTTCCTTTTCCAGAGATATTTTCACCGTAGCTTACAATCTCAAACTGGTTGGTAACATCATTACCGTTTAATGTAGCTTTGAATGTACGCGGTCTGACCTGTCTTCCGGTGTACTGGCATTCACTGACATCTGTAAATGTAACTTTTACATCTGATGTATTTGCCGGTGTGATTGTGAAGTTAGCAGATGCAGTTCCGGAATATTTTCCTGTAACACCCTTTACAGTTACTGTACCAGTTCCGACTTCTTTATTATTTGTAATGCTTACCTGTTCGTATTCACCTTTGGTATCATATATAGCTTTATCATACAGAGCAATTGCTCCATCAAGTACTGTATATGTAGGAGTGATATTACCACCGGTATATACATAGCTGGATGGATTGATTTTGATCATATCACTGGTAATAGCTTTTTCAACGATCTCTGACCATTTTTCCTTTGTTGTCATAGGAATTTCAACAACTTTTCCCTGTGTACCAGCAAAGTTAGGATTCTTGACAGTAATAGTTGCTTTGATATAGTCATGAAGTTCATTGGTTCCCTCAGTACTAGATGGTGTTGGATGTGTGGCTGAACCGGTAGCATTATCAATGTACTCATATTTTACAGTGTAATCGTCAGCACTTAAGCCTTTAACAATCTTTCCGGTTGCATCTTTTGCTGTTACTACTAACTGAACTTTGTAATCACTTGCCGGACCATTTCCTTTATTGTATGTAACTGTTTTTGGTACAGTCACAGAATCAGCAGACACAGTTAATGGCTTAATTTCAAATGGAACTTTATAAGTCTGACCTGCGTAGGAAGAATCACCTTTTACTTTAATTTCGACATATCCGTAGGTTGTAATGTCACCATTTTTGTCATATTTGGAAGCTTCAACATTATTTGAATATCCTGTAATTTCCCATTCGTCATCTTTTAAGGTTTCAGGAGCAAGTGTACCGTTTACATTAGAAATTACAAGTTTTCCAAGCTCATCTTTGGTAGGTTTAAGTTCTGTTCCTGTATAATATGGAGCATATGTATTTGTGAAAGAAGCTGTTGCAATTACGTTGCTTGCTACTCTTACTTCCAGAGTCTGACCATTCTTGCAAGTTGGATTGGACTGTTCATTAGCAGAAATAGTGACGATATAGGTACCAATTTTATTAAAGGATTGTGTACTTGTTACAGTCTGATTGTCTGGATCTTTAATACTGAGAGTATAATCAGAATTATTTGTAAGTTTTAACTCTGTTCCAGATTTATCTTTAAATACCAGATTATACTGAGCAAACTGATCTACGCTTGTTCCCTGTGGTACACGACCATATTTTAATGTAATAGATGTTGAATCAGCGTTTAAATCGCGTTTGGTAATTTCAACATTCTGATTAAGAGCAACTCCAGAAGTAGTTAAAGTCATTTCTTTCTGTGTGTCGTCATAATTAGTAACACCAGTAAAGTCAAAGTTCTTTAATTTTGTTGTATCTAAAATAACCTTTACGTTAGCCTGATCAGCAGGTGCTGTAGTAGCTGTTTCTGCTTTCTTAACAGCAGATGATAAATCCACACCAGCTAATTTATCTGCTTTTTCTTTAAAGGATACTTTATCAGTTGGAACAGAAATAGCAGCTCCTGTGTACTGATAGGAAAGACCTTCTGCTACACTTAAATCAAAATCACTAGCATTAAATGTTTTTTTCTGTACTTCAAGCTCTTTAGCAGAGATGGTGCCAATATATGGAGAATTTTCTTTAGCTGTTGCTGTTACAGTTAATTTCTCACCAGCATTTTTTGCAGTTTTACTTGCAGATACATCAAAGTATTTTAATACAGTTTCGTCATTCCATTTCGCGTTACTGTTTCCTGGAATAGTGTCACCTTTTACATCTGTAAGAGCCAGTTCTGTAGAAGCAGTAGTTGATGTTTTGTTTGAAGCCAATTTTACGGCATTGTCGCTTGTATCTGTTTCACTGTCGGTATAATAGAAATCTTTTCCATTATATGTAAGTTTGTTGATTGTATTATCTTTATTTAATACCAGTGTACCTTCAATAGGGCACTTCTCAATTGTAGTCTCGCCGATAACTGTTGGATCGATCTTGATGTTATCATCTGCTTCGTTATTATATACATATAATTCCAGTGTCTTTCCTGCATACTGGCTCCAGTCAACGTCTTTGGCAGCGGATTCAAACCAATCGTTAGTATCAGCCACTGTAGTTTTTTTACTATAATTTGCGCCGCCTACAAAATCTGGATAGAAGGACATCTTATCAGTTGTATTATCTTTAGCTATATGGTCAGTAAAAATTGCATTGTTTGTGCCTTTTACTCTCCATCCAAAATAATAATCATCTAATACTTTAACATCATTACCTTCTTTATATTTAATGGTTCCTGTTACAGCTACCTTCTTGTTTAATCCGAAAGTCTGACTTTTAGAAACAGTAACGTTGTCAAGAATTAAATCACCTTTTTCAACAACTTCTGTAGCAGCATCTGCTGTTTCATCTGTAACAACAGGAGCTTCTTCTTCAGCTGAAAATGCATCAGCAGTATCATCTGCCGGAGTTTCTGTAGCTACCGAAGCTTCTGCGTCGGATGTTACAGCAACGTCTGTACCATCACTGAACTCAGCAGCCCATACCGGCACATTAGAAGTAGCAAGCATTGCAACAACAAGTGACATACTTAATGTCTTTTTTGCCATGCCCTTCTTTGTGTTTTTAATCTTTGTCATGATTATAGTTCCCCTTTGGGTGGTGGACAGGTTGATTTTGGAGAAAATTTCGTATGGGGAACTGATTTCAGACTTGGGGAATATCCATGTTTGATGATTTATAAGTGGATAATTGTTGACAATCGTAGTAAAAACAGGTAGTTATTACAAATAAACCTGACGCTGTATTGAAAAATTCCTCTTGTTTTACGCTGATTGTAACAAGTAACGATACATGATGAGACTCATAAAATATAAAATGTTCAGGGGATCTGTCTGAAAAATTGACGGTGTCGGATCAGCAAAAATAAATTTCAACAATTGTATCTATATTTTCTCTATTAGCACAATAAATCGGAACCCGGTTCTGTTTCTGGCGAATGACAAGCTGAGAAATCAGTAACAATTGCATATTTTCAATAAAAGAGGAAGAATAAAATAACTCCTGCCATATAAAACAGGAGCTATTCTATATAGGACTGCAATTGTGGGAATTCTTTGCTGTTATCTCTTATGTAGTTTCTTTTAAAGGCGGCAAATGCAGATTCCCGACGGAGCAGTGCCTTTAGTTTTCGCTGTATATATCTGGAATCAGGATTTTTTCTATATGCTTCAAGATTGTCATATAGAAGGTTCATTTCCTTTGTTAGTTCATTGTAGCGCATTGCACTTTTATATGTCCGCATACCAGTGTTGAGAAGATTGAAGGATTCGTAAATGAGCAGAGCAGTTCTTACTGCCATGGAATTATGCTCATCTTTGGCTGAAATTTCAGTTTTTCCATCTTTTAATTTAAACGTCATCATAAGCTCTGGATCATTTTTACAACAGTCTATAATTCCGTCATCATACTTTTTCTGATTTTTTATTCCATTGCAGTGACTGCATGACCAAAACAAATTATTCCAGTCAAATTTTCGTTCAGGGTATTTTCCGTTTTTATGAGGCAAAAGGTGTTCTACCTGAGGATCCTGAAGATTTTTCAGTTCGCAAATGTAGCACTTATCGTGAAAATCTTTTCTCAACCGGGATACAACATCTGGCTGTTCATAGCTTCCGGAAACTTTTTTTGCTTCTGATTCCAAAGAGGCAGGAGCGGGAAAAGAACGTTCTATTTTTACCATCAGATATCCTCCCGTTGTGCCAGTTCTTCTTTTAACTGCTGATATTCTGTGGTGATGTCAAGAGCCAGGTAATCAGGGATTTCATCCAAAAACATTTCCAACTCTGCAATTTTTTCAAAGTCATCATCAGTAAGTTCCGGCTTCTGAACAAGGGTTTTATATTGCTGAAATTTATTTTTTAATGTATCGGATAAGGTATCAACCTGGAAATAACCTTTTACAATTCCATCATATGGTACATCTGACAATCCATTTTCAACAATGATATGATTCTCAAGATCGTAAATTACCACATTGTCCAGGCTGTTAAGCACGAACGGAGAATGGGTTGAAACGATAAACTGAATATTTGGAAACAGGCAGGTTAGGATATGCATGATCTGTTTCTGCAGTTCAAGATGAAGATGCGTTTCGATCTCATCTATAAGTACAATTCCGGGAAGGTCAAATTCAAAAATACGTCCTTTTTTCTTGACCATACGAATCATGAGATCCAGAACAATATCCATGATGGCTGAAAATCCACTGGACATACAGTTGAAATCATAAGGTTCTTTTCCACTCTGGCAGATCATAAAGGAAAACGTATCTTCATTAAAATCTAATTTCAACGTAGTATCCTCAAATATTTGTTGCAAAAGCTTTTCAAACTGGATAAACCAATTATTTATAGAATCTGCTTTCGTGTTATTTGATTTTGCTCTTGCCAATGCTTCTGTCACTTTTAGATCTGCAAGATATTTAACAAACAAGTTTCTGGGAGCATCGTTTAGATCATAGGCATCATTTAGAGAAACTTTTTCTATATGTTCAGGTACTTCAGCCTGAAAGTTTCTGTCACATTTATAGTAAGCTAATAAAAAACTTCCATCGGCATATAGTTCTTTTAAATTTATCTCTGTCTCATTATTAAATGACAGTTTAACAGATGGATCCAGCATATTGAAATATGTTGAAAGACGTTTTGCTGAATCCAAAGTATAAGGATCCATCTCTTTTGTTTTTTCTAAATTTAAATCTGATACTTGGAATTTCATTTTCAGATAAGCGGCAATGGCATCTAATACACTTGTTTTACCACTTCCGTTTTTGCCGGTAAAAATCAGGTGTCGGGAAATAGTATCAGATAAATTGATAGTGATATCTTTTAAATGGCGTACTTTCTTAATTTCCAGTTTTGTAACAAATAATTTTTCCATATTTCTTTTTTCTCCTGGAGCATTACAGATTAACATGAGTTCATTATAACAAATAACAGGAAGAGTTACTAGAAAAAACTATTGACAAATTAAGACAAGCGCTGGATAGATTTTGATAATGTGTGGTACAATTCATTTAATTATCTTCGCAGCAACTGTAGATATACATACAGGGGATGGCAGTATAATTACGCAAATGGATTATTTCACTTTAGCTGTTTCAAGATTGGACCATGGGCTGAATACTTTCTTGTTATCAATGGATGTTCTGTTGAATGCATGCATTCCAACTATCCTAACACACAGGGATTACCAGTTGCAAATAAAATTTTTAATTGAACTTATTTAAGTAATATGCTATAAATAAGTTTGAGGTGATGAATATGGAATATAATTTTTCAGAGGATCTGAAGTCTATACGAGAGATTCTGGGATTTTCTCAAAGTGAACTTGCAGAAAAAATCGGAGTAGAGCAGGTGACGATCTCAAGAACCGAGCTGAAAAAAACAGAACCATCGGCAAGGCTTTTGGAAGCAGTATATTCGTTTGCATTTGATAAAAACATAAAGATAAACAAATTAAAGGAAATGTTCTGGAGAGATGATTTAGGTGCAAATGAAAAATTGCTTTTTCATGGCGCTAAAACTGAAATTGACGGAGAGATTGATATTCATAAGGGAAGAAAAAATAATGATTTTGGGCAGGGATTTTATACAGGAGAAAGTTATGAGCAGGCAATATCATTTGTTTCAGGGTTTGGTAATTCTTCCGTATATTATATCAGATTTGATGACAGAGATCTGAAATGCAAGAGATATGAAGTAAATCAGGAATGGATGATGACGATTGCTTACTATAGGGGAACATTGGATGAGTATAAGGATCATCCGGCAGTAAAGGCACTTATAGAACAGTCACGGAACTGTGATTACATAATTGCTCCAATTGCAGATAACCGTATGTTTCAAATCATTAATTCATTTATTGCCGGAGACCTTACAGATGAACAGTGTAAACATTGTCTTGCTGCCACAAATCTTGGGATGCAGTATATTTTTCTGACTGAAAAGGCTGTATCCCAGATAAAATTAACAGAACGATGCTATATATCAAATAATGAAAGGGAATACTATAAAAATATAAGACTTGAAGAGTCAAAACTGGGTGATGACAAAGTTAAATTAGCTAAAAGGCAATATAGAGGGCAGGGAAGATATATTGATGAGATTCTGTCATAAAGGGGTGACCAATATATGAAAAGGATGAATAAGGATGGAATGCTTTTATGTGAACTTCAGGCAACAGCATTTGAAAAGTCAATTGATAAAATGGAGTCAAGTTCAGAGATTTTTATCAGGCGATTTATGAGAAGTCGAATAGCTAAAAGGCTTGATGATGGATCAGTACTGGAAAGTAATATCCAGGCAGAGGATATCCTGCAGCTGGTTAATGAAGAATATGGGTTTTCTAATTATGGTTCTGTGAAATATACCCGTAACGAAATGTATTGGATTGGATATATTTACAGGTATTTTGTAATAACCTACGAATTAACTTCCATGCAAGTCTATAAGATTGTAAAGCCAAAGGAACTGAAAGGGCTATTTTTGCCATATCATACAATGGATCCATCTCAGGCTATTGAGCGAATATTGGAAGCAAAAGGCCTGTTTACAGATGAAAAAATGGAATTGGAACGTCAGTATGAAATATTCAAAAGAATACGAAATAAAAAAATATAAGGAGCTGTCCTGAAATTCACCAATGTTAAGATTTTCACCGTATGATAAAGTAAAGTTCTTAGCAATATCAATTTCATTTCCGTTTAATGTAGCATAAATTTCATCAGCTGGTACTTCCAGTGAATATCCTCTTCCTGTCGGAATCAGCGAAGAGGAATACCTGGTCAACATCCTTAAGGGAAAAGAAAAAATGTCAAGATCAGAAATTGAGAAAGCAGTAGAAATGGAAAAGAGTAAAGCAGTACGTACTCTGAACAGCCTGATTGAAAAGAAAATCCTGAAAAAAACAGGTGCAGGCAGGGGAGTCAGATACACCTTAAAATAGCAGAAAGCAATATAAGGATAAGATTCTGTTAGAATATATGGTATAGGTTTATTAAAAAGAAAGGCTCCAGTCGCAATGACCGGAGCTTTCTTTTTAGGAATCTGTATTAATTACCCAAATGGATTATTTAACAGTAGCCTTTTTCAGGTTTGACCATGGGCTGAAGACTTTCTTTCCGTCTTCGGATGTTCTGTTGAATGCATGCATTCCAACTACCCATGTTCCCTTTGGTACCTTCTTGAATGTTGCTGTTACTGTACCTTCTTTGAGGTTCAGTACTTTGTGATCGCCATAGTGGTATGGACGTGTCTCACCGTTTTCTTTCTTGGAATCTGTTCCAAGTACTACGTCGTAACCAGTTGCATTTGCAGCTGCTTTGTATGTTACTTTGATAGTAGATCCGCTTACTTTAACGTTTGTGATAACTGGAGCGTCCGGTGTGATTGCGGATACAACGAATGGATATGCGTTAGACCAGTCGCTGAATACTTTCTTACCGTTTGCGTCACGTTTCCAAGCGTGGCAGTATGCGTAGTAGGTTCCCTGCTGTACATATTTAAATGTAGTAGAGGTGCTAACCTGGTTCTTGTTTACAGAAGCATAGTCTTTGTTTTTGATGCAGTCGCGGTCTGTGGAGATTACATAGTCGTAACCTGCAGCACCTTCTGAATCACCGGAAAGGATTGCTGTTGCCTGATTGCCAACAACTTTAACGCTGCTGATCATTGGAGCAGCTGGTCTTTCATCTTCTGCTTTACCGTCTGCTTTAACAGTCTTAGAACCTGTATAGTTTTTAGATGTGCTTACAGCTGTTACTGTATAAGTTCCATCCCCGTTATTTTTAGCTGTATATTCTGTAGATGCAACCGGAATATAACCGTTTAAGACAGAAACAACACCATCTTTTACAGTTACATTACAATCGTTAAGAGATTTCTTATCAACACCCCATATTAATGTCTGAGCATATGCATCACTCTTATCCGTTGTCTTTACAGAAGATCCAGTGTATCCATTAAGACCTTCGATTGATACACCATAAATATTTCCAACAGTTACATCTGTAGGTGCTACAGTTGCACCAGTTTTAGCATCAATTAATTTCAGTGTATAATCAACACCTTCTACCAGAGTGCTTCCTCCAATCTGGATTAATACTTCTGGTTTTACAGGAAGTCCTGCTGCATAAGTAGCATTCTTTAAGCTTACGTTCTTGGAAACAAACTGTACACTTGCGATACGGAACTCAGCCATTGCAACAACACCTTTGATGATAGTTCCATCTGCTGTTGTGATTGAGTTTGCGCCTGCAAATCCTGTACCTTCTTTTGCTACAGCATATACATAGCCGACATTATAAGTCGTACTACCTTTTGTTACTTTCTTACCAGCAACATTATCTACATATTTGATTTCAAAATCATCAGCTTTGGCAGTGGTTTTAGTTCCGTCTGCTTTTGTAATATTTGATAATACTTCTTTTGCAAACTTATGTTCATTTCCATCAAACTGGAATACAGACGTTCCAGTAGCAAAAGAAGATGTTACATCGAAGCCTTTTGAATCGTATACTTTTAAATCTGCTTTAACTTTTTCTTTTACAATGTTAAATTCAGCAGTTATATTGTCACCTGTGAAGTTTTTATTTCCGTCTACAGGTTTTAAAACAACAGTGCCTTTTCCTGCTTCAACATTCTCGCCATAAGAAACAACTTCAAACTGTTTGGAAACATCATTACCATTTAATGTAGCCTTAAATTTACGAGGTCTTACCTGTCTTCCAGTATAGTCCTGATCATCAATTTCAACTTTAACGCTAGAAGTGTTTGCAGCTGTAATTGTAAATGTTCCAGTTGCTTTCCCTGAATAGCGAGGAGAAACACCTTCAACAGTAACTTTACCAGTACCAACATTTACAGCATCAGTAATGCTTACTTCTTTATATTCTTCTTTTCCACTGGCAACTTCGCCCATTTTATACAGAACGGTTGCACCATCAACTACCGAATAAGTAGGCACAATCTTACCACCTGTATAAGTATATGTAGATGGGTTGATGGTTACCATGGCATCAGTTAATTTTCTTGCGACAATCTTAGTGAAACGATTAGCAACAACAGTCACAGTTTTTGCATTAAGTGTATTTAAAATATAGTTCTTATTTGTAACGGTAACAGTTGCTTTAATATTATTATTAAGTTTATTTCCATCTCCGGGATTTGTAAAATCATATTTTACTGTAAAATCATCAGCAGAAAGGGTTTTCTCTACTTTTTTACCAGTTCCATCTTTAGCAACAACAGTTACTGGTACATTATACTCAGAAGCCTTGGTATAAGTGTCATTAATAGAAACATCTTCCGGTACAGTGATATAAGCAGCTTTCACCTCTAATGGTTTAATTAAAAATGGAACAGATGCAACCTGACCTTTATATGTTCCATCTGTAATTTTAATATTTACATAGGCATCAGCTTGGGGCTGTAATTTACTGCTTACTGATTTATATTTAGTTGTTGCATTCACATTATTCGTGTAACCTGTGATCTCATATGCAACGGTGTCCAGAGAACCCTCAACTACGGTACCAGTACTATCATAGTATTTGATTGTTAATTTTCCTAAATCTTTTTTGGTCGGCTCTATGGCATCTCCGGTATAGGAAACTTCATATGGTTTGGTGGAAGCAACTTCCTGTAATGCAGCACTTGATGCAACAACAGTAAATGTTTGTTCATTTTCGCAGTTACCATTTTTTGCTCTGATAGTAACTGTGTATGGACTTCCATCTGTAAATTTGTTTACATCATGTCCAGATGCATCTTTTACAATTACTGCATAGTCTACATTGGCTACCAGTTTCAATTTTTCACCCTCAGCACCTTTAAAAGTCAGGTAATTAGCCAGTGTTGCTGAGGTTGCTGTAACAGGAATGTATCCGCTTGTAGTATTAACGGAAATAATAGTTCCATTTGTAGATAAATCACGTTTTACAATTTCAACAGTATCTGTAGAGGTTAAAGTTTCTTCATCCTTCAGTGTATTGGAAGTAGCACTTTTGAAATTTGTCAACTTAGTTCCATCAACTGTTACTTTCACCTTTCTATCACCAACATATGGATTTTCTGTAGTAGCATTGATAATAGTGGATGAAAGATCAGCACCGCCAAGTTTATTATCAGCACCATTATTGGTGGATTCAGACTCTTTTACAGTAACCTTGTCATTTGCAATTCGAATCATATCACCTGTATACTGATATTTCAGACCTTTTTCTGGTGTTGCAATAATATCTGTATTAAGATTAGCAACTTTTCTTCCAATAGATAATGTTGCACTAATACTTCCTTTATACGGAGAATTTGGCATCTGATCTGCAGAAGCTGTGATTGTTACAGTATCACCAGCATTTGTTGCACTAGAAGATGTAAGCTGATAATTGTCAGTACTTGCGATATCAACACCACCTGAAGACTCTTTTACTTTTACATTAGCAACGTCAGCTGCCCGAGCAAAACCATTATATGTTAATGAAGGAACAGAGTTAATGTCTAAATATTTATCTGCTAAATCCTGTTTTTCAACAGTGACTTTAATCTGAGTGTTGATATCATATAATGTCTGATTACCTGTAGCATCATAATCGTATACATAAAGAGTCAGAGTTTTTCCAGCAACTGCTTTTGTTGCTTTTAAGCTCATTTGTGCAACGCTATGAGCACGACCATTTGCATCGCCAGCACCTGTATCCTTACTAGACTGTACTACAATACCATTTTCATCTACCCAGCGGAACATCCACTGTGAGAGAGTACTTCCGTCAGATTTTGCGATAGTACCTGTAATTGCATCCGTAACGTTAGTTCCCCATACAATACTGGATTTCGCAGCAGTTAAATCTAAAGAGATATCTGCCTCATTAACTTTTATAGATGCAGAAGCAGTATCTTCTGTGTTATCTACAACCGGAGTTTCTGCAACATTATCAGAAAATTCTGTAGTTGTTTCCGCAGCCGGAGCTTCTGTAGCAACTGCAACGTCAGAACCATCGCTGAACTCAGCAGCCCATACCGGCACATTAGAAGTAGCAAGCATTGCAACAACAAGTGACATACTTAATGTCTTTTTTGCCATGCCCTTCTTTGTGTTTTTAATCTTTGTCATGATTATAGTTCCCCTTTGGGTAGTGGACAGGTTGATTTTGTGGAAAAAATTGTTTTGAGTAGAGCAATATAGAAATAAAAGTTAAAATGAAATGATTTATAACTGTATTATTTACGTATAATATTTATTATTTCACAATTATACAATTACGTTGGCTGTTGATCGGCGGAATTATATTTGATGATTATATAAATCGTTGCATTCTATATGAAACGAAAAAAGAAATCGTTGCATTTCGATTGGAACGATTTTATACTATAAATTACAAATCAATATTGGGTTTCAAAGGGTTGAAAATGTGGAGGAGAATGTATCATGAGGGAAAGCAGAACATTGGAATATAAGGAAAATCTGTCATCTAATACGTTTCTGAAAACAATCAGTGCCTATGCTAATTATGGCGAAGGAAAGATTATATTTGGAATCAATGATCAGGGGAACATCATCGGCATAACAGATCCAGTGAACGGATGTCTGAATCTGGAGAATAAGATCAATGACAGTCTCAGTCCTGTGCCGGAGTTCCGTCTGGAGATACAGGAAAATACGATCGTGCTCACTGTTTATGAAGGCAGGTATAAGCCTTATCTCTATAAAGGTAAAGCTTATAAAAGAAATGATTCTTCTACAGTTGAAGTGGATCGTCTGGAATATAACCGGTTGATCCTGGAGGGCTGTAATCAGACTTTTGAGGAGATCACTTCATTCAATCAGCAGCTTACTTTTGCTAAATTGGAAACAGAATTTATCCGGGTGATGGGCATTGAGAAGATCAATAAAGATATTTTAAAAACTCTTGAACTGTATTCTGATCAGAGTGGGTTCAATAATGCAGCTGCACTTCTTGCTGATGATAATCAGTTTACGGGAATAGATATCATACGTTTTGGTGATACCATAGATGAGATCATGGACAGGGAATCACTGGAAAATATTTCCATACTTTCTCAGTTGGAAAAAACACTTCAGATGTTCCGAAAGTATTATCAGTATGAAAAAATAGAGGGAGCCGAAAGGAAATGTATTGACAAAATCCCGGAAAAAGCCTTCAGGGAAGCAATAGCCAATGCTCTGATCCATCGAATGTGGGATATCCCGGCATCTATAAAAGTCAGTATGTATGCGGACAGGATTGAGATCAGTTCTCCGGGAGGGCTTCCTGCCGGAATCAGCGAAGAGGAATACCTGAATGGTCAGATATCCATACTCAGAAATCCTATTATCGGAAATGTGTTCTTCCGGCTGAAATATATTGAGAAATTTGGAACCGGAATCATGAGGATCAATCATGCTTACAGGAACGCACTGATAAAACCATCGTATCAGTGTTTTTCTAATTCTATCAAAGTAATTCTTCCTGTTATAAGGGAAAACTATGACCTGAACGAAGCCGAACAGATACTGGTCAACATCTTTAAGGGAAAAGAAAAAATGTCAAGATCAGAAATTGAGAAAGCAGCAGAAATGGAAAAGAGTAAAGCAGTACGTACTCTGAACAGCCTGATTGAAAAGAAAATCCTGAAAAAAACAGGTGCAGGCAGGGGAGTCAGATACACCTTAAAATAGCAGAAAGCAATATAAGGATAAGATTCTGTTAGAATATATGGTATAGGTTTATTAAAAAGAAAGACTCCGGTCGCAATGACCGGAGCCTTCTTTTTAGGAATCTGTATTAATTACCCAAATGGATTATTTAACAGTAGCCTTTTTCAGGTTTGACCATGGGCTGAAGACTTTCTTTCCGTCTTCGGATGTTCTGTTGAATGCATGCATTCCAACTACCCATGTTCCCTTTGGTATGTTCTTGAATGTTGCTGTTACTGTACCTTCTTTGAGGTTCAGTTTCTTGTGATTGCCATACTGGTATGGACGTGTCTCACCGTTTTCTTTCTTGGATCCAGTTCCAAGTACTACATCGTAACCAGTTGCGTTTGCAGCAGCTTTGTATGTTACTTTGATAGTAGATCCGCTTACTTTAACGTTTGTGATAACCGGAGCATCTGGTGTGATTGCTGTTACAGAGAATGGATAAGCATTGGACCATTCACCAAATACTTTCTTACCGTTCTCATCACGTGTCCAAGCGTGGCAGTATGCATAGTACATACCCTGATCTACATATTTGAATGTAGTAGAAGTCTGTACCTGATTCTTACTGATAGATGTATAATCTTTGTTTGTGATGCAATCACGGTCTGTAGAAATTACATAATCATAACCTGCAGCGCCGTCAGCTTCACCAGAAAGGATAACAGTTGCTTTGTTACCAACAACTTTAACATTGCTGATTACTGGAGCACCAACGTTTTCAGATTTCTTAACAGATACTTTCTGGCTTCCTGTATAGCTCTTGCTGTCAGCTTTAGCTGTTACAGTAGCAGTTCCATCACCATTGTCTTTTACATCGTATTCTGTTGCTGGAACGATTACGCTACCATTAAGTACAGTAGTTGTTAATTTTCCGTTTGTCTCGGAAATTTCAACTGTTGTATTAGCAATGTCTTTTTTAACAATCTTCCATGTTATATCAATAGTATATGTGTTTGTAGTGTCATTTACAACTGGATTGCTGAATACTCCAGTCCATTCACCTGTACCATTGCTCAGTTTATATCCATTTTTAAGCTTTAATGTAGCTTTTAATACTTTATTTGAAGCTGTAACATCTACATTGTTAGAAAGTCCTGTGAATTCATAATCAGTTCCTTCTACTAATGTTTTATCGCCAACCTTAATTATTACATTTGGTGTAACAGCTACACCACCAGCATATTCTGTGTCTGATACAGTAATATTTTTGCGACCTACAGTAACTCCTTCAATTGCGAAGTCCTGAGCTTTTGTATAAGTTACATCGCTTCCTTCAAATTTTGTAGAACCAGCATAGTTTCCAATACCTGTAACATAAACATATGCTTTCGGTCCGGTAATATTATTGAAATACTTGATTTCATAATCTTTACCTTCAACAAGATTCATAGTTCTATATTTAGCTACGCTTGGAACAAATTTAATGTCTTTAAATGTTTTTTCTGTTCCGTCATATCCAAATACATAATTTGTTTTGGTAAAGTCAATCTTATCACCGTTTTCATCAAATGCGTAGAATTTACCATTTAAATAGCTGGTAGTAAGTGCTCTAGGAAGAATCTTAAATCCAACTTCTTTAGTTTCACCAACAAAGTTAGTATTTGTTTTTACTGGTGCTAATGTTACTGTTGCATCACCAACATTTACATTTACTTTAGAAGTTGTTGGGTATGTAATTGCAAAATCAGAAGCGCTCAGTTCAACATCATTTAATGTGATTTTAAAATTAGAAGTTGTTGGCTTAATCTGACTTCCTGTATAGGTAAATGCTTCTTTTTCTGCGTCAGTAGTAGCTTTTACTTCAACTTTAACATCACTCAGATTTGCTTTGTTAATTGTAAATTTAGCTGTCTGAGTTCCAGAATAATCACCTTTTCCTACAACAGTTACTGTAGCTTCACCAGCATTTTTGTTGTTAGAGCAGGACTGGATTTCATAATCAATACCAGATGCCAGTTCTACACCATCAACTGTTAATTTTACAGTCGGTGTAATTGCTTTTCCAGTATAAGTATAAGATCCTACAACTTCAAGTTTTGCATTAGTATCAGCGATATCTTTGTTAGTTACAGTTGTTGTTTTGGAAGCAGTAACTTCAGTTGTACCAGTTGTATAGTTTTTGTTTTTGATATCTGTTTCTACTAATTTTGTAGTAATTGTTGCACCTACTGAAACAGGAGTTGTGCTTGAAGTATATGTTAATTTATATGCATCTGCCGGAACATCTTTTTTCTTTCCTGTAGCGCCTGCTTTAACAGTAACTTTTCCATCCATGTAGTCAGATGCGGTCTGAAGACTTCCATTGTACTGAACTTTTTCAGGAACAGTAATATCTGCAGCTTCGATTACTGCGGCATTAATTGCAAATGTACCAATTTTAACACGGCCACTATAGTTTCCAGTACCTACAATGTAAACTTCTACGTCTTTTTTGGAAACAGCCTTAGCATTTGTGTTATCATTTACATACTCTACTTTGTAATCACTTGTAGATAAGTTAACATTTGTAGTTCCACTAACAAATTTAACATCTTTAATATCTTTAGTGATTGCCTCACCAGTGTATGTTTCAGCTCCTAAATCTTCAGCAGAATTTGCTTGTTTATCTTTAGTTGTGCCAAGTGTATATCTTAATCCATCTACTGTAAGTTTATTTAATGTTACAGAAAGATTTACGGTTGTGTTTCCGATAACGTTTGTATTATCACCATTTACAGAAACAGATAAAGTTGTCGCACCACTTGCTAAAGTTGCTGGAGCAACAGTAATAGCAGAAGAAATATAAGATGTTACCTCTGTGTCGCCAATGTAGAAATGAATTGCATTCTTTACAGCTGTTGCATTAGATGCATCATCTTTTCCAATACTGTCAGTAACAATTTTGAAATCTGACATCTGATTAGCAACAACTTTAACTTTATCTGTTGTAACTTTTGTTACATTACCTGTATAATTGCGATTTGTTTTTTCATCTTTATCTAAGGAGTCTGTAGCAATGCTCAATGTGCTTTCAGTGCCAACAGCAGTTAATCCACTTCCAGTAACTGTATATACAGATGTTGGAAGAGTTTCTCCTGTTACAGTGTCTTTAACTGTTACATAATCAGAAGAGATTTTAGATCTTTCTGCATAAGAAACAGTATTTTTCTTTAATGTTAATTCTAATTTGTCTGGATTCAGAGTACGTTTGTTAATTATAAAAGGTGCTTTAATCTGTCCTGTATATCCTGCTTTGTCTACAGTAGCAACAACCTGAAGTGTTTTTCCAGCAGGTGTAGCATTTACAAGATCGTCTCCCTCATATGTATACTTAAAGTCATTATATGAAAGACCTGAAATACCAGCAATTGTAAATCCAGCAATCTGAGTATCACTAAATGCCACCTGTTTACCAGTATAAGCTACAGTTGCGCCACCAAGATTTAATGTCGCAGATGAAACATCTACACTCTTAATTTCAATGCCTTCAATTGTAGTTTTAAATCCAGCATTAGCACCCGTTCCTGTAATCTCTACAGATACAATATGACCAGCATCAGTAGATACAAAAGTAGCTGATGTTAATTTACTATTTAAATCAGCAACACTTGTAGCACTTCCAGTATAAGCTCCTGGATGACCAACAACTTCTTTGCCATCAATACGAACTTTATAATCAAAGTTTGCAACATCAGTGCTACCATCTTTAAGATCACCAGATACAGCCAAAGCGCCTGTCCAATTTACTAATGTTAATTTAGGTGCAGTTGCAGTTGCAACATCTGTCACGTCAGTAGTATTTTCTACAACCGGAGCTTCTGTAGCATCATCAGAAAATGTTTCAGCAGCCGGAGCTTCAGTAGCTACAGCAGCATCTGTACCATCGCTGAACTCAGCAGCCCATACCGGCACATTAGAAGTAGCAAGCATTGCAACAACAAGTGACATACTTAATGTCTTTTTTGCCATGCCCTTCTTTGTGTTTTTAATCTTTGTCATGATTATAGTTCCCCTTTCCTTAATATAACTATTTCTTTTTTGGGTAAAGATTCCTAGACATAATCTGTCTGTTATGGTTAATAATAGTGCTTTCACCACTTTTTGTCAAGGGTAATGCTCAAGAATTTTACGATTTTTTTAAATTTCATACACTTCAAAAGCATTTATTTTCCTTGATTTTTCAGGTTTAAAATCTATAACTTGTTACAAATGTGGTGAGTTTTTCTTGTTTATCACAAGATGATGTAGTATTCTCTTTTTTACCGATTCTAACAGTTAATCCTGATCTGTTCTGGAAGCTGGCTTACAATCTTTCTTTCTCCGAATAATTTATGATAGAATTCATATCCTGAATTAGAGTCTTCTGTTATTACCAGATCTGGTTGGATATCCTCTTTTGCCTGCAAATTATATAACTGATAAGTTTCATTATATATTCTTTTGGCGTTTTGATATTTCTGACTGTCTCGCTCTTGTCTCATGCCGTAAATTTCTTCGATACTATATGGTAAATGTTCCAGGCTGTCCCTTGTGACCAAAACGAAGTAATTGTCGTTGCCTTTTACCATTCTGGTAAATTCTTTACTGCGTAAAAATGGTGCTCCTTCATCAATAAATATAATGCATTGCTGCAGTGTGGCAAGTCTTTCTTTCCATGAAGCGTTTTCTATTACTACACATCGTTTTTCACATATTTGGGTAATTCCTGATGATATGCCATTGTTCTCATAATCAGAAATCATTCGAAGGAGTTCTGTTTTTCCTGTTGCAGAATCTCCCTGAATGACAGTGATATTTCTCTTTACTGTAAGATGATAATGAACTCGTTTGTTGTATATTTCAATATCATACTTTCCTGTCATGTTTTATCATCCTCTCAATAATCGGTTTACAATGATTTCGTCATCCAGTTCAAGCATGGAGTGAACCGTTTTTCCTGTGTTTACAATATAGATATCAAATGGCTGTTTTCCAAAGTCCATGATATAGCCCAGGCGAATTGTAATGTCTTTTTGTTCTGCCAGTTTTAAAATCCATTGTGCACAGTTGTTTCCGCAGGCAGATGCGTTAAATATATGATCTGGATCATTTTGCATCAATATCAGAGTTTTTACTCCTCCTGAAAGGCGTTCTGGTGGAATTGAACCAAGAAATGGGCTGTCGATCATGCATGGACCTTTTACCTCTGATCCGTCTATATCTTTGATCATTTTTCTGGAAGTTTCTGATGTGATCCACTCATCTTCATATGTGTTATTGAAGAACACATCAGGATTAAAAATATAATTGTCTCCCGGATTGTCCCCAAAAAATATTTTCAGCATCTTGTATTCCTCCATTCTGTCAAAACTGATTATCTTTTCTTATTTTATCAAAAATATCTTCCTGTTTCCAGCATCACAAAAACAGCAGAGAACTTTTTTATCATTCTCTGCTGTTTCTCTACCATCTGCTTTAAGGTGTTAAAGCAAACATATTATTTCTTTCTAACAATAACCTTATCCAGATGCCAGATATCGTCCACATATTCCTGAATTGTTCTGTCAGATGTGAATTTACCGCTGCATGCTGTATTAAGAAGGGCTTTCTTTGCCCAGCCTTTTTCATCTTTGTAGGCTGCTTCTACGCGTTTCTGTGCGTCTGCATAGGAACGGAAGTCTGCGAGGATGAAGTAGCGGTCTGCTCTGTCTGTGTTCTTTGTGTTGAGAAGTGAATCGTACAGGTCACGGAAGAGTTCTGTATCATTGGAGAAGGTTCCGTTGATGAGCTGCATCAGTACCTGACGGATTTCTTCGTCTGTGTTGTAGATTACGTTTGGATCGTATCCGCCGTTGTTTTCGTAGTTGATTACTTCGTCGGAGCTTAAACCGAAGATGAATGCGTTTTCTGCGCCAACTTCTTCTACGATCTCTACGTTAGCACCGTCCATTGTTCCAAGTGTAGGAGCACCGTTGAGCATGAACTTCATGTTACCTGTACCGGATGCTTCTTTACTTGCTGTGGAAATCTGCTCGGAAACGTCTGCTGCTGCAAAGATCCACTCAGCGTTGGATACTCTGTAGTTTTCGATGAATACAACTTTGATCTTGCCGTTGATGGAAGCGTCGTTGTTTACTACATCTGCTACGGAGTTGATGAGTTTGATGATCTTCTTGGCTGTTGCGTAACCTGCGGATGCTTTTGCACCGAAGATGAATGTTCTTGGATAGAATTCCATTTCCGGATGCATCTTGATCTGGTTGTACAGATAGATAACATGCAGGATGTTCAGGAGCTGACGTTTGTACTCGTGAAGTCTCTTAACCTGTACATCGAAGATGGAGTGCGGATCTACTTCTACGCCATTGTGCTCAAGGATGTATTTAGCCAGACGCTCTTTGTTCTTGAACTTAATGTTCATGAATTCCTGGAGTGCTTTTTCATCATCTGCGTAAACTGCAAGTTTCTTTAACTGCGGAAGGTCTGTAACCCAGTCCGGTCCGATGTGCTCTGTGATCCAGTCTGCAAGGAGTGGATTTGCGTGGAGCAGGAAACGTCTCTGAGTGATACCGTTTGTCTTGTTGTTGAATTTCTCAGGCATCATTTCATAGAAGTCTTTTAATTCCTGATTCTTCAGGATTTCTGTATGAAGACGTGCAACACCGTTTACAGAGTAGCCTGCTGCGATTGCAAGGTGAGCCATCTTAACCTGTCCGTCATAGATGATAGCCATCTTTTTGATCTTCTCATAATTTCCCGGATATTTTGCCTGGATCTCAAGGATGAAACGACGGTTGATCTCTTCGATGATCTGGTATACACGCGGAAGCAGTCTGGAGAAGAGCTCGATTGGCCATTTCTCAAGTGCCTCGGACATGATTGTATGGTTTGTGTAAGCAACAGATTTTCTTGTTACTTCCCATGCTTCATCCCATCCAAGTCCTTCTTCGTCCATGAGGATACGCATTAACTCTGCTACTGCTACAGTCGGATGTGTATCGTTCATCTGGAATGTTACTTTTTCATATAATTTATGGATATCGTCATGTTTCTTTTTGTATTTGGCAATTGCTGCCTGGAGGCTTGCAGATACAAAGAAGTACTGCTGTTTCAGTCTCAGCTCTTTACCTGCATAATGATTGTCATTCGGATAAAGAACTTCTACGATATTGCGGGCAAGGTTCTCCTGCTCTACTGCTTTCTTGTAATCACCTTTGTCAAAGGAATCAAGCTCGAAGTCTACGATCGGCTCTGCATCCCAGATACGAAGTGTGTTTACTACATCATTGTCATATCCTGTGATCGGCATATCATAAGGAATGGCTTTTACAGCCTGATATCCTTCGTGGATAAATTTGTTTCCGCCCTTTTCAGGATCGTACTCTACTCTTACATATCCGCCGAAGTGTACTTCCTTGGCATATTCCGGACGACGCAGTTCGAATGGGTAGCCGTTCTTTAACCAGTTATCCGGTACCTCGATCTGATAACCGTTCTGGATTTTCTGTTTGAACATTCCGTAGTGGTAACGGATTCCGCAGCCATATGCTGCGTAATTTAAAGTTGCGAGAGAATCAAGGAAGCATGCAGCCAGTCTTCCCAGACCACCGTTTCCAAGTGCCGGATCCGGTTCCTGATCTTCGATACAGTTAAGGTCAAATCCCAGCTCTTCGAGAGCTTCTTTTACTTCACCGTAAGCGCAAAGGTTGATCAGGTTGTTTCCGAGAGCACGTCCCATCAGGAATTCCATGGACATATAGTATACGATCTTCGGATCCTGTTCGTCATAAGCTTTCTGTGTTGCAAGCCAGTTATCAATGATAACGTCTTTTACAGAGTAGCTTACTGCCTGGAAAATCTGCTCCTGTGTAGCTTCTTCAATTGTTTTTCGATAGAGGAATTTTACGTTGTCTTTTACGCTTTTCTTGAATGCCTCTTTCTTGAACATTTCGTTTGTCATTTCATACCTCCCGTAATGGTTTCACTGTTCACTTTATTCTCAGCAATACACCTTGCGGATATTGCCGGTGAACCTCTTCATTCCGTCAACTCTTCTGTTTTCTCATATCAGAGAAATTGGGGGCAAAGAATCTCCGCCTCCAATTTCCTCTCTGAAATCAGACTGTCAAGAATAATGATACTCTTTTTTCGACAGTCTGTCATGTGTATAATTGCCGAATTTTATAACATTTTTTTGTTATCGTGCATTGCGAAAGTAGTATATTTCCTGTGAAATACCTGTAACTTATCAGTACCTTGTCAGTAATTGACCGAATGTTGTCAATTACAGTTTCTTAACACCCATAGTTACTGCTTCTTTGTTGATGTTCCACTCTTTCACATAACCATCGGTCTCGCCAAGTACCATTTCGTCTGCAAGTACTTCTGACTTGATCTCATCTTCGTGTGCTTTCATGACATCCTGGATCTTGTCGTTTCCGTGAGCGTATACTACGATCTTGTCCATAACTTCGAAGCCGGCTTCCTTACGCATGGTCTGGATCTTGCTGATGATCTCACGTACGAATCCCTCTTCGATCAGTTCAGGTGTCAGGTTTGTATCAAGGACTACGGATGTTTCACCGTCAGATTCGGATATATAGCCTTCTGTCTGTGCTGTTTCAATAAGAAGGTCTTCTTCTGTAAGCTCTACATTGTTTCCGTTGATATCCAGTTTCAGGACACCGTTGGTTCTCAGTTCGTTCATTGCTGCTGTTCCATTGATGTCTGTGAGAGCCTGTCTGATTCCTCCAAGGAGTTTACCGTATTTCGGTCCTACTGTACGAAGCTGTGGTTTGAAGCTGTAAGAGATAAAGGATTCTACATCATCTGCGAATTTTACTTCTTTGACATTCAGTTCGTCTGCGATGATGTCAGTGTAGAATTCACTCATTTTCTTCTCAGCTTTTACATACATGGTTCCGATTGGCTGACGATTCTTGATGTTTGCTGTATTTCTGCAGGCACGTCCCAGAACTACAATCTCCAGAAGCTCTTTCATGTCTGCTTCCAGATCTTTGTCGATCCATGCTTCGTTTACAGTTGGGAAGTCACAGAGATGGATACTCTCAGGAGCATCTTTATCCACGCTTCTTACCAGGTTCTGATAGATATCTTCTGTCATGAACGGGATCATCGGAGCTGCTGTCTTGGCAATAGTTACCAGTGCATGGTACAGGGTCATGTAAGCATTGATCTTATCCTGCTCCATTCCCTTTGCCCAGAAACGTTCACGGCTTCTTCTTACATACCAGTTACTCATCTCATCTACAAATTCCTGGAGTGCTCTTGCTGCTTCCGGGATCTTGTAGTTAGCCAGGTCATTGTCAACTGCCTGAACAGTTGTGTTTAATCTGCTGAGGAGCCATTTGTCCATTACAGGAAGCTGGTCATAGTTCAGTTCATATTTGGTCGGGTCGAAGTTGTCGATGTCTGCATATAATACGAAGAATGCGTAAGTATTCCACAGTGTGCTCATGAATTTACGCTGTCCTTCCACAACTGCCTTGCCATGGAAACGGTTCGGAAGCCATGGAGCACTGTTGATGTAGAAGTACCATCTGATGGCATCTGCGCCGTATTTGTTCAGTGCATCGAATGGATCAACTGCATTTCCTTTGGACTTACTCATCTTCTGTCCGTTCTCATCCTGGACATGTCCCAGGACGATTACGTTCTTGTATGGTGCTTTATTAAAGAGCAGTGTGGATTCTGCAAGGAGTGAGTAGAACCATCCACGAGTCTGGTCTACTGCCTCGGAGATAAAGTTTGCAGGGAACTGCTGCTCAAATAATTCTTTGTTTTCAAATGGATAATGATGCTGTGCGAAAGGCATTGCTCCTGAGTCGAACCAGCAGTCAATAACCTCCGGTACACGATGCATTTCTCCACCGCACTCCGGACACTTCAGTGTGATCTCATCGATGTATGGGCGGTGAAGCTCTACTGTCTTGGCTCTCTCATCACCGCTCATCTCGAATAACTCCTGACGGCTTCCGATGGAATGCATATGTCCGCATTCACACTGCCAGATGTTCAGTGGAGTTCCCCAGTAACGGTTACGGCTGATACCCCAGTCCTGAACGTTTTCAAGCCAGTCGCCGAAACGTCCTTTACCGATGCTCTCAGGGATCCAGTTGATGGTGTTGTTGTTTCTGATCAGGTCATCCTTAACTGCTGTCATCTTGATGAACCAGGATTCTCTTGCATAGTAGATCAGTGGTGTGTCACATCTCCAGCAGTGTGGATAATCATGCTCGAATTTCGGAGCATCGAAGAGCTTGCCTTCTTTGTCCAGATCTGTGAGGACCATAGGATCTGCTTTCTTTACGAAAACGCCTGCGTATGGTGTCTCTTTTGTCAGGTTACCCTGTCCGTCTACGAACTGTACGAATGGCAGTTCATAGTTACGTCCGATTCTGCTGTCGTCTTCACCGAATGCAGGTGCGATGTGAACGATACCTGTACCATCACTCATAGTAACGTAGTTATCACAGGTTACGAAATGAGCTTTCTTTTTCTGTTTTGCTGCTGCCTCTCCTGCACATGCGAAAAGCGGCTCATATGCTTTGTATTCCAGGTCTGTTCCTTTGTAGGTTTCCAGAACTTCATATGCTTTCTCGCCTTCTTCTTTGGCAAGCTTGCCAAGGACTTTGTCAAGGAGTGCTTCTGCCATATAATAGGTATATCCGTCTGCTGCCTTTACTTTGCAGTAAGTCTCATCCGGGTTTACGCAGAGTGCAACGTTGGACGGAAGTGTCCATGGTGTTGTTGTCCATGCAAGGAAGTATGCATCTTCACCAACAACCTTGAATCTTACAACTGCGGAGCGCTCTTTTACAGTTTTGTATCCCTGGGATACTTCCTGTGCGGAAAGAGGGGTACCGCATCTTGGACAGTAAGGAACGATTTTGAAGCCTTTATACAGAAGCTTCTTGTTCCAGATTTCTTTTAATGCCCACCATTCGGATTCAATATAATCGTCATAGTAAGTTACGTATGGATGTTCCATATCAGCCCAGAAACCAACAGTAGAGGAGAAATCCTCCCACATTCCTTTGTATTTCCAGACGCTTTCCTTACACTGTTTGATGAATGGCTCCATACCGTATTCTTCGATCTGCTCTTTGCCATCCAGACCAAGTTTCTTCTCTACTTCCAGCTCTACCGGAAGTCCGTGGGTATCCCATCCTGCTTTACGCGGAACCATGTAGCCCTTCATTGTACGGTATCTCGGGATCATATCCTTGATAACGCGGGTAAGTACATGGCCGATGTGCGGTTTACCGTTTGCAGTAGGCGGTCCGTCGTAGAATGTATAGGTTTCTCCCTCTTTTCTGTTCTCCATACTTTTCTCAAAGATATGGTTTTCTTTCCAGAATTCTTCTACTTTTTTCTCACGGTCTACAAAGTTTAAGTTCGTATCAACTTTCTGGTACACAGTAATTTACCTCCTGTTTAAATTATTTGTATCAGACACCTGAAAATATGCAGGACGTTTATATACGCTGAAAAATATTTCCAGTGTCCTTTAAGAACGAAAATAAGCCCATAAAAAAATCGCCCTTTTGTAAAAGGACGAAGGTTTATTGACGTTCGCTATACCACCTGTTACATTGTACGGGCATCCTCTGCCGATACATGAATCTTTTAACGGGGATTTCCGTCAGCTCTTACCTGTCTGTACACCCTTCAGAGCTGCAACTCCGGAGTGATCTTCACTGCATTTACTCACCACCGGGCTCACACCCTCCCCGGTTCGCTGTCTGCTTTCCCCTGCAATTACTCTCTCCATCAACGTTTTTGTGGACATATCATTTATTTAACTATGCGGATTCATTATAAGGTCACAAAATTCACTGTGTCAAGTATTTTTTTGAATATTAGGGTAATCCTGTTACTGTTTAATAACACTGGTTACTGTCAAACTCCCGAACAGTAACACACTGTTAACATACTATCATATAAATTTTACACAGGCATTGTAATTAATGATATAATAAGGTAGAATATTTTGTCCGAACGTCATTTAAAACAATGAACCAGTACATCGTTTCGTAAATAACTATACCAATCGCGTAGGATGCGGATTCGAGTGTGCAGGTCTAAAAACGCAGGCGTAGCGGGCTACGCTGAGGCTTTTAGACCTGTGCAATCGGATTCGCAGACAAGTGAGTGGTATAGTTATTTCGAAAACGATGTACCAGGATATGGAAAGCAACTACTATGTATATTTAATGAAGGGTAATTTCAAATGTTTAAAACAAAATTTCATAAATTAATGAAACGTTTCCTCACCGGAATGCTTTGTGCAGGGATTCTGACCTCCCAGCCTGCAGTCACTTACGCTGCCGAAACCTCTGCCACTCCTGAAGCCGGTCATTCAGAAACCTATTCACAGGCCTCAGATATCGATTCTGTCAAAGGATGGCCCACAGGTCCTAATATCGAGGGACAGTCCGCAGTGCTGATGGATGCAGTCACTGATACTATTCTTTATTCCAAAAATGCCAAGGATAAGCTATATCCCGCCAGTATCACTAAGATCATGACCGCTCTTCTGGCCTGTGAACATCTGAATATGGACGATACGATCACCATGTCGCAGGAAGCGGCTTATGGGATTGAGGCCGGAAGCTCCAGCATTTACGCAGAAACAGGAGAGGTTTTCACCGTAGAGCAGGCCCTGATGGCTCTGATGCTGGAATCCGCCAATGAGATGGCTCTTGCTCTGGCAGAAAAAACAAGCGGTTCTGTAAAGAAGTTTGTTGAACTGATGAACCAGAGGGCAGCTCAGCTTGGCTGTAAGAACACCCATTTTAATAATCCAAATGGTCTTCCGGATGAGACGCATTATACCACCGCTGGTGATATGATGAAGATTGCTAAGGCAGCCTGGTATAATCCCAGATTCCGTAAATTTGTGACCACACAGGTTTATGAGATTCCTCCGACTAATAAGCAGTCTGAAACCCGTTATCTTCTCAATCACCATAAGATGATGCCCGGACAGTCTTATGCATACGATGGGGTTCTGGGAGGAAAGACCGGATACACCGATGCAGCGGGAAGTACGCTTGTCACCTATGCCAAGAGGGGAAATTCCATTCTCATTGCAGTTGTGCTGAATTCTACAAACGGTGCTTTTCCTGACACAACTTCTCTGCTGGATTACGGCTTCGACAATTTTGAAAAAGTAGACTTGAATATAGATACCAATCCGGTACCGGCAGTATTTCTCCCATGCGAAAAGCACCTGTTAAAGGACTGGAATAATCTGTGTTCCTTCTATTATATGAGGCATGTGTACGTAACTGTCCCCACAGGAACCGATGTGAGCCAGCTTGTAAAGAAGCAGAAACTTCTGAACAATTCTGTCGGTCCAAAGCGAATTAAAAGTAAATATTATTTAGACGATCATATGGTCGGATATGGAATGCAATATGAAAAGGAGATCCTTTCAGATCTCCTTCTCAACGCTTCTTTTTAGTTTTCGCCTGAGGCGGAGGACTTCTTTTCTTTCACGAAGTTCTTCCGCTTCTTCTGTATCTGTGAAACGCAATGTCTTCACAGCGAAATATTTCTCATCTTCTGTTTTTCGGATGCGGATCTTGCCTCTTATCAGTCCATGTTCTTCACAATTGGATATGCTGTAATAAACCTTTGAATTATTCATAAACCATCGGAGTTTGCGCTTTGCAGGCAGATGACAGACCGGACATCTGGTGCTGGTCACCTCGCGGTCTTTCATGATTCGCTCTCTTGTGGCAAATTCTCTGGATACATATTTGTCATGATCCGGATAGGAAATATGTATCTCGTCTTTTTTCTTCTTTGGATTCTGGTAAACATCCAGTGACGGATGATTGATGATGATTATGTTATTTATTTTCTCCAGGACTTTCGCTGTATACCACGCATCTGCAAGCGCCCGGTGAAATCCCCTGGATTTCTCTATTTTCAGCTCATCGATCGCATGCTCCAATGCACACCTGTGTGTACCGTCATCATAACTGATACTGTATAGTTTCTGCACATCATAATAGGTCACAGGTCCGGGAAGCAGATCCAGCAGGCCATAGAACTTCATATTTCTCTGAAGTTCCATCACATCCTGATTTCCCCAGGTAAAAAAGTACCAGTCTTCTCCGCACCAGTCAATAAATTCCCTGACTGCCTGCTCAAAGGGCACTCCTTTCATTAGATCTTTATAATCTACATGAATTACCTCATGGATGCTGTCATGAATCCATTTATAGACCTGTGGTTTGATCAGTCGGTGAAAATGATCCGTTATTTCTTTTTTGCTGTTTACTTTTACAGCCCCAATCTCGATAATCTCAAATGGAAGCCTGTCGTTACGTGTTTTCTTTCCCGAAGGATTCTGATTCCATTCCAGGTCAAAGACAATATAGTTCATTCATCCGGTCCTTTTTGTTTATTACTTTTTCGCATTTATTTTCCACTGCTGATAAACATATTATTTCACAATCTTCAGTTCATACTGTCTGGTTCCCAGACCAATCTTCTCTGCCTGATCCAGTGTTGCCTGCCATTCAATGTTCGGGTTGGAATCTTTGAAATGGTCGTGGTGGCAATGCCAGTCAGGTTTTGCCAGGTGTTCTCCAAGCTGGCTGTTCTCGATCGGAGTTGCTTTCAGACAGGCATCTGCGCAGGCCTGGTCCAGAGCAACCGGGTCAAAGCTTGCAAACATTCCGATATCAGGAAGGATTGGTGCATCATTTTCGCCATGGCAGTCACAGTTCGGGCTGATATCCTGAACAAGCGCTACATGGAAATGCGGACGGCCATGACAGACTGCCTGTGCATATTCGGCCATCTTACGGTCAAGAAGTTCATTTGCACTGCTGTTTGGATTGTATACTGCATCAAAACCACAGGCTCCGATACAACGGCCGCAGCCTTTACATTTATCATAATCAATGACTGCTTTTTTATTCGGATATGTAATCGCATCACTTCCGCACTCTTTCGCGCAGCGACGGCATCCGCGGCAGAGTTCTTCATTTACTGCAGGTTTTCCGCTGGCATGCTGTTTCATCTTACCAGCGCGGCTTCCGCATCCCATTCCGATGTTCTTGAGAGCACCGCCGAAGCCGGTTGCTTCATGACCTTTGAAGTGGCTTAAGCTGATAAAAATATCTGCATCCATGATCGCATGTCCGATCAGTGCAGTCTGACAATATTCACCGTTAACTACCGGTACTTCTACTTCGTCTGTACCGCGTAAGCCATCACCGATGATGATCTGGCATCCTGTTGAAATGCTGTTAAATCCGTTGAGATTTGCGCACTCCAGATGCTCCAGTGCATTCTTACGGCTTCCCGGATAAAGAGTGTTGCAGTCTGTGAGGAACGGAAGTCCTCCCTGCTCTTTACAGAGATCAGCTACTGCTTTTGCGTAATTTGGGCGCAGGAAAGCCAGATTGCCAAGTTCTCCGAAATGCATTTTAATAGCCACGAATTTTCCATCCATATCAATGTCTTTGATTCCGGCTGTAACGCAGAGTTTCTTCAGTTTATCAAGCTGGCTGGTGCCAACCGGACATCTGAAATCAGTAAAATAAACGGTTGATTTTTCCATCGTTTTTCCTCCTGTTTTTATTAATCAAAATTTGATTTTCTTTTTTATTTTATCACAAGATGCAGGTTCTTTTCGAGATATTTTTTTGCTTACATCTGTTCGTAAAATTTTGTCACCTTTTTGTATTCTGCAGGCAAAGTGATCTGCTCTACCACAACATCTCCATCTTCTGCATTGTGGTAACGGTAAATGTAAACGCCCTCCTGGATCTCATCTCCTTCGATCAGAGAAACTGCCAGATATCCTTGTCCTTCAAATTCAAAGGTATCCATGATCGCAAAATCCCGTTCTGTTCCGTCAGATACCGGGATGCTGATTACTTCATATTCTTCCATAGTATGTTTTCCTTTCATTCATAAGCAGTCTTATTCTTATTTTCGCTGTTTTTTATTGTAGCAAAGAGTGTTAATTATATCAATCCTATTTAACCGAATCAAGTAAGTCGTTACTGTTCACTCCGTTCACAGTAACAGTAAGGCCCCTGCGGGTTACAAAAAGAAAGACTGCACCTCCAATGAGCACAGCCTTTCCGGTTTAGTATATTTTATTCAATTCTGCTTACAATTGCTTATGCCATAATCGGTTTTAATGCTTCTGCAAGCTTCTCTTTCTCAGCTTCTGCCTCTTCCAGGTTCTTGCCGAGAGTTGTGTAATAGATCTTGATCTTTGGTTCTGTTCCGGATGGGCGGACAACTACTGTCTCGCCGTTATCCAGCTTGTAGATCAGTACGTTTGCTGCAGGAAGTCCTGTTTCTTCCGGTTTCTGGTAATCTGTTACTTTTACAATTGCATGACCTGCGATCTCTGTGAGAGGTTTGTCACGAAGTCCCTGCATCAGAGCTGACATCTTATCCATTCCGCTTAATCCCGGGAATTCAAAGCTGTCTACTTTATTCAGGTAACGTCCGTACTGTGCATAGATCTCTTCCATTCTCTGTTTCAGGGAACTTCCGATGCTTCTGTAATATGCAGCCATTTCACAGATCAGCATAGATCCGATAACAGCATCCTTGTCACGTACATATGGTCCTGCAAGGTATCCGTAGCTCTCTTCAAATCCGAAGATAAATCTGTCTACTTCATCTGCTGCTTCAAGCTGTGCGATCTGATCGCCGATCCACTTGAATCCTGTAAGTACGCTTCTGAGTTCTACTCCATAGTGCTCTGCCACTGCATCTGCAAGTGGTGTGGAAACAATGGATTTCACTGCTACCGGGTTCTTTGGCATTGTGCCTTTTTCAATGCGGCCTGCACAGATATAGTCAAGAAGGAGTACACCTACCTCATTACCTGTTACCAGCTCATAGGAACCATCCGGGCATTTCATTGCGATACCAACACGGTCTGCATCCGGGTCAGTTGCAAGCATTAAGTCTGCACCTGTTTCTTTTGCGAGGTTTAATCCAAGCTCCAGAGCTGCAAAAATTTCCGGGTTAGGATAGCTGCAGGTTGTGAAGTATCCGTTAGGATATTCCTGTTCCGGAACGATTGTGATATCTGTAATTCCGATATCTTTTAATACCTGAGTTACAGGTACAAGTCCTGATCCGTTTAACGGGCTGTAAACCAGTTTCAGTCCTGCTGTCTTGCAGAGACCCGGACGAACCTGACGGGATTCGATAGCTTCATAGAGAGCCTGCTTGCAGTCATCTCCTACAAAACGGATTTTTCCCTGTTCTACACCTTCTGCGAAGGACATATATTTCGCACCTGTAAGTACGTCTGTTTTCTGGATCTCTTCATATACAATGGCAGCTGCATCGTCTGTCATCTGGCATCCGTCAGGACCGTATGCTTTGTATCCGTTGTACTTAGCCGGGTTGTGGGATGCTGTTACCATAATACCTGCATTGCATTCATAGTAACGTGTTGCAAAGGAAAGTGCAGGTACAGGCATCAGTGCGTCATAAATTCTGACATTGATATCATTTGCCGCCAGTACGCCTGCTGCTGTTTTTGCAAATACATCACTCTTGAGACGGCTGTCATAGCTGATGGCTACTGTCTGATTACCGCCCTGTGTTTTTACCCAGTTCGCAAGTCCCTGTGTTGCCTGGCGAACTACATAAATATTCATACGGTTGGTTCCGGCTCCAAGTACTCCGCGAAGTCCGGCAGTTCCGAATTTCAGCGCTACTGCGAAACGATCTTTGATCTCTTCGTCATTTCCTTCGATTTTGGATAATTCCGGATTAAGATCCGCATCCTGCAGATCTGCTGCCAACCAACGTTTGTATTCTTCCTGATACATTTTGACCACTCCTGCCTTATTTTTTAGATTTTTTAAGATATTTCCATAATATCATAAATCAGACAAATCAGCAACAAGACAGCGAGATTTCAATCAAATTTTAAAAATTACTTTCTTTTCTGTTTGTCCGCTCTCTGCAGGCGTTTCCTATATTGGTCAGGCAGAGCACTGTGGTGATCAGGAAAAGTCCGGGGATCAGAATGATCCACCAGGAACCTGTCATTAATGCCTTATCTGACAGAGACAGCATACTTCCCCATGTGATAACCTCTATGGGAAGTCCAATGCCCATAAAGCTTAAAGTAGCTTCAGAGATCATTGCAGTTCTTACATTCATGACTACCATAAACATAATGGATGAGAAAAAGTTCGGCACCAGATGCTTCCACAAAATACGGAAGAATCCCGCTCCCATACATCTTGCAGCGATGATATACTCACTGTTTCGTATCTGCCGTACCTCTGTGCGTACTACTTTCGCAATACTGGTCCAGCTGGTCACACCGATCACAAAGGACAGACTCAGGATATTTGCATCTCCCATAATAGCCTGCAGCAAAATGATCAGGAGCAGAGTTGGTATACTTAAGAATATTTCTGTAAATCTCATGATCAGTTCATCAAGCCAGGCAGGTGCCACTCCACTAAAGGCACCGACTACCACTGCAATAAAAGTAGAAATAACTGTGGCTAATCCACCGATCAGGATCGAGATTCTTCCTCCATACCAAATCATGGAAAAAATATCCCTTCCCATAGTATCTGTTCCAAAAAGGAACTCCCTGTCAGGAGCTTTATTATAGTTTAACAGATCCATATAAGCAGGATCCTTTGTCATGATCAGTTCCGCACACAGGCAGCCCAGTACGATAAGAATCAGGATTGCTGCTGAAACAACGGGTTTTCCCTGATACCACTTTTTCTTTGATTTGGGAATTACGGTTTCTGTCTTTCTGTTTCCTGCCAGTTCAAATAAATGATTGGTCATCCTTCTACTACCTCCGATTTCTCGGTTATTACTTCATCCTTCATACGGGGATCTATCTGTTCATTAATAGTCTGACTGACGATATTACAGAAAATAACCAGGATTCCTGACATCATACAAAGCAGCATCAGCAGATTGTAATCATGATATCTGGCACTCTCATAGGACAGAGCTCCGATTCCGGGATAAGAGAATACACTTTCTACCACATAGGTTCCTCCAAGTACATGGGGGACTGCAATGGCCATAATACTCAGATAAGCAGGCATTACATTTCGGACACAATGTCTGAACATAAGCTTTTTCTTATCCAGGCCTTTTGCCTTTGCCAAAAGTACATAATCTGCGCGAACCTCTTCAAGGATCTTATTTCGGATCATGTAAGCATAATACCATAAATGCTCCATGACCACGATGGTCAGAGGCATGATCAGATGCAGCACTCTGTCACCGATATCTCCTGCATTTCCTGTACTGTAAGCTCCACTGCTTGGCAGGATCTTAAGATTTACAGAAAAAACAAGGATCAGGACCAGAGCCATCCAGAACTCAGGAATACAACTGGATATGGTTCCCAGCTTACACAGGATCCGGTCTGCCAGCCGGTTTTCGTACCAGGCACACAGGATTCCCAGGAGCAAGGCTCCGGCAAACATAATGATAAATCCGATTCCTCCAAGTACAAGTGTATTGCCAATACGGCCGCCGATCACTTCTACCACATCCTGTTTATATTTAAATGAAATTCCAAATTCTCCATGAAAGGCATTTTTTACCCACTTTACATACTGCACAGAAATTGGTTCGTTCAATCCCAGTTTCTCCATAGCCCATTCACGTTCTTCTGGACTCATCTTCTCTGTACGGTCGCCATAGTAAGAAATCAGAGGATCTCCAGGCGCCAGACGTGCTACATAAAATACAGCTACAGACAGTATAAATACTGAGATCAGAAATATCAGGCATTTTTTACCATAGTAGACTAACTTTTTTTGTCTCATTATATACTGCCCCCCTTTCCTTCAGCCGGAAGCATTGCAAAATGTCCGGGTGACACTTCTGTCCACACGCTGTTTTCCATTCCTTCGCCATCATAGTACTGCAGAACTCTTTTTCTCTCCCTAATCGGGTCAGGAACAGGAATTGCAGACAGCAATGTTTTTGTATAAGGATGCACCGGATTGGAATACAATTCTTCTGATGGCGCCAGTTCTACCAGTTTTCCATGATACATAACTCCCACACGGTCACAGAGATACTCAACCATAGCCAGATCATGAGCTATAAACAGAAATGTAAATCCATGCTCCTCCTGCAGATGACGGAACAGATTGACGATCTGTGCCTGTATGGACACATCCAGGGAAGCTATCGGTTCATCAGCCACCAGAAATTCCGGTTCCATACACAGAGATCTGGCTATGGCCACTCGCTGTCTCTGTCCCCCTGATAATTCAGATGGATAACGATCCAGGAAACTGTTCTCAAGTCCTACATATTCCATCTGAAAAGCAGCTTCCTTCACAAAGCTTCCTCTCGGAGGTGTGATATGCTGGATTCTCATTGGTTCCGTAATAATATCTGACACCTTCATTTTCTGGTTCAGACTGGATGCGGAATCCTGGAATATCATCTGGCGGCGGGTCTGCAGCATTTTTTTATGCTTTTTGAATTCCTTTTTGTCGCAGATATTTACATCTTTATACCAGATTTCTCCCTGAGCCGGCTGATATATATTCATCAGACATCTGGCAACTGTGGACTTTCCTGAACCAGATTCCCCTACCAGACCAAAGATCTCACCTTTATGGATCTGAAATGAGACATCATCTACAGCCTTTACCTTGATCTTTTTTGTCAGATGAAACTGCTGAGTCAGATGCCTGACATCCAATAAAATTTCTTTACTCATGGACGATTCCTCCCACAGGTGATTTGATCTGCGGTGCTCTTGGATCCAGCAGCCAGGTTGCCGCATAATGAGTATCTGTTATCTTAAACATAGGCGGCATTTCTTCATAATCAATATTCAGGGCATATTCGTTTCTACATGCAAAAGCATCACCTTTCGGCGGATCTATCAAAGCAGGAGGCATGCCGGGGATAGTGTACAGGCTTTCTTTTCCATTTGCAAATGCAGGCAGTGATCTCATCAGCCCCCATGTATATGGATGTCTGGGATCATAATACACTTCCTCTGCTGTACCGATCTCTACGATCTTGCCTGCATACATGACTGCTACTCTGTCTGCCACACGTGCAACCACTCCCAGATCATGGGATACCAGTATGGTAGCTGTTCCAAGCTTCATCTGTATTTCCCGCAGAAGATCCAGAATCTGTGCCTGTATGGTCACATCCAGTGCAGTAGTTGGTTCATCTGCAAATAAAATATCCGGATCTGCAGCCAGAGCGATGGCCATCACACATCTCTGACGCATTCCTCCGGAAAACTGCCAGGGATACTGATGATATCGTTCCTTTGGATGGGAGATACCTACCAGTTCCATAAGCTCCAGAACCTTCTTATTTACCTGTTCCTTCGTGTAGTTCTTATTGTGGATCACCACTGCTTCCCCAATCTGTTTTCCAATTTTAATAGTTGGATTCAGGGATGTCATAGGATCCTGAAAGATCATAGAAAAAACTCTTCCACGCAGTTTCTGCATCTCCTTTTCCCTGTAACAGGTGATATCCTGTCCGTTCACACAGATGCTTCCCTCTTTAATCTTTGCACTTGGAGGCAAAAGCTTCATGATACTTTTGCAAAGCACACTCTTCCCGCATCCGGATTCTCCAACTATGGCCAGCACCTCTCCCCTTTTTAATGAAAAAGACACATCTCTTACTGCCTGGACTTCTCCGGCAGGACCGTCAATGCTGACTGAAAGATTTTTAACCTCTAATAAATGTTCCATTTTTAATCCTTTTTCCGCTCGTGTAAAAAGGGGGCACCTTTAGTGCCCCCGTCACAACCTTTATCTTTTTTATGATGTTAGAGTCAAAGGTCTTATGGTGCAAGCATGAATGGCTTTTTGACCTTTTGACCCTGATATCATTTTATTATTCAATAGTCCAGTCTGCTACATTCCAGAAGATTCCAACTCCATGATGTCCCATAATTGTATCAGGATCGATTCCCTTAATATTGCTGTCAGCAACATAGTTGGCATCAATATAGCAGATCATTGCATAAGCCGGATCCTCTGCCAAAGCTTTCTGGAAATTAGCATAGGCTTCTGCACGAACTTCCGGATCAGCTGACTGTCTTGCTTCTGTCAGATACTTGTCAACGTCTGCATTAGAATAGCCGGAGTAGTTTGCTCCCTTATCTGTTCCGAATACTTTGTATGTATGGTCGTCAGCGTCAAATGGGCTTCCCCATCCGATCAGGAATGCCATCTGTCCTGCCCAGTCTGTCTGTGCAGGGATCTCTACTGATACATCCATGCCAATCTCTTTCAGTTCCTGTGCTGCGATCTGAGCCATATCAATACGTACCTGATCTCCTGCACTTACGCTGATTACAAATCCCACTTTTTCGCCGTCACGATAATAAAATCCGTCATCACCCATCTCGCATCCTGCAGCTTCCAGAATTTCTTTTGATTTCTCAGGATTGTAATCATAATGCTCTACATCTTCATAATTGTAGATATTTCTCTGAAGAGGACCATATGCTGGCATTCCCTGTCCAAGGATAACTGCGTCGATGATCGCCTGACGGTCAAGCCCATAGCATACTGCCGGGATCAGATCACGGTTTTTCTGCCAGTATTCATTTCCAAAGTTAAACATGATTCCACGATAGTCAGAAGTCTTCATATCGTAGCATGTATATGCCTCATCATCTGCAAAAGCAGTTGCATCCTTTGGTGTTAATAATGCCAGATCAAGTTCTCCGGATTTTAACTGAAGTGCTTTCGCATTGTCATCCGGTACGATCTTGAATACAATTTTATCAATGGAAGGCTCACCCTTGAAATAATCTTCATTCTTAACCAGTGTGATCGCCTGTCCCTCATCCCAGGATTCAATCTTGTATGGACCTGTTCCTACCGGATTACGGAAGAAATCAGAGGTCTGCATATCTTCGCCCTCAAGCAGATGCTTAGGAAGAACTGCCATTGTCATATAGTCAAGGAATGCAACGTTTTTGTCCTCAAGCTTGAACGCAACTGTATGATCATCAATAACATTGATTTCCTCTACGTCCTCGTAGTTGGGTGCATTCTCAGAACCGTTTTCCGGATCCATGATCGCTTCGATAGTAAACTTAACATCCTCTGCTGTCACAGGTTCGCCATCCTGCCATTTCGCATCTTCTACCATATGGAATGTATAAGTATTGGTTTCATCATCAAAATCCCAGCTCTCTGCCAGTCCCGGAACTACCTGATTATCTCCGTCATGTGCAGTTAAACCGTTGAAGATCAGAATATTGATCTCTCCATGTTCATCCATAGCAGGATTGATTCTGGTATAATCTCCGCTTCCGTATACCAGTGTTGTTTCTTCCTCTGCCAGTACAGGCACTGTTGTTCCGGCACTGACCAGTGATACAGTCAGAAGCACTCCGGCCATTGTCAATAAACCCTTTTTCATTTCATGTTCCCTCGCTTTTTCTTTATTGGTAACTGACTTTTATGATATCAGACAATTCTGACATCAGTAAGCCCTGCGGGGGGATATTGACATATTCCTTTTTGTGCCTTATATATGCCATATATGGCATACCTGCAACAGTATCATTACTCTCCATCGCAGTGCGATCCTGCCCGGAGTGTTATTTATATTATAGGAACATTACAGAGTAATTTCCTATAATATAAATAACACTCCGCCTTTAGTATTTCACTAAAAGCGAAGTGTCCTGATATTAATATAATTTTGCACCAGCCGGAATATGGTCATCTACCATCAGAAGATGAAGTTTTTCTTCGCCCTCTTCTTCATGGATTGCACTAAGTAACATTCCACAAGATTCAATTCCCATCATTGCTCTAGGTGGCAGATTTGTGATAGCTATAAGTGTCTTACCTACCAGTTCTTCTGGTTCGTAGAATGCGTGAATACCGCTTAAAATGGTACGTTCTACGCCTGTTCCATCATCCAGAGTAAACTGTAAAAGTTTCTTTGACTTCGGCACTGCGACACACTCTTTTACCTTTACTGCACGGAAATCGGACTTGCTAAAAGTCTCAAAATCTACCTCATCTTTGAACAATGGTTCGATTTCTACCTTTGAAAAATCAATCTTCTCAACTGGCTTTTCTGAAACTGTTTTAGCCTGCGCAACGTTGTTTGCTTCGTTCTTAGCAGCGCCCTGGGACTTCATTGTCGGGAACAGCAGTACGTCACGGATTGCCTGGCTGTCTGTAAGCAGCATAACCAGACGGTCGATTCCGTATCCGATACCACCTGTAGGCGGCATACCGATCTCCAGTGCATTCAGGAAGTCTTCATCTGTGTGGTTTGCTTCCTCATCTCCTGCGTCAGCAAGAGCATCCTGTGCTTTGAAACGCTCTCTCTGGTCAATCGGGTCATTGAGCTCGGAATATGCGTTACACATTTCCCATGTATTGATGAAAAGCTCGAAACGCTCTACCTTATTCGGGTCAGAAGGTTTCTTCTTTGTCAGCGGAGAAATCTCGATCGGATGATCCATGATAAAGGTTGGCTGGATCAGTTCTTTTTCACAGTATTCCTCGAAGAACAGGTTGATGATATCACCCTTCTTATGACGTTCTTCATATTCAATATGATGCTCATCTGCAAGCTTCTTAGCTGCTTCATCATCTGCAACTTCATCAAAGTCAATTCCTGCATATTTCTTGATCGCATCATTCATGGTCAGACGTTCAAAAGGTTTGCTGAGGTCGATCTCGATACCATTGTAGGAAATCTTCGCAGAACCACAAACCTTCTCTGCCAGATAACGGAACATAGACTCAGTCAGTTCCATCATGCCTTCATAATCTGTATATGCCTGATAAAGCTCCATCAGAGTAAACTCCGGATTATGACGGGTATCTACACCTTCATTACGGAATACACGTCCGATCTCATAAACTCTCTCAAGACCACCAACGATCAGTCTCTTCAGATAAAGCTCAAGAGAAATACGAAGCTTAACATCTTCGTTCAGTGCATTATAATGAGTTTCAAACGGTCTTGCTGCAGCACCGCCTGCATTTGCAACCAGCATCGGAGTTTCCACTTCCATGAAGTCACGGTCTGCAAGGAAGTTACGGATTTCTTTCAGAATCTGGGAACGTTTGATAAATACGTTCTTGCTGTCCTGATTCATGATAAGGTCTACATATCTCTGACGATAACGCATATCTGTATCTGTCAGTCCATGGAATTTCTCAGGAAGAATCTGTAAGCTCTTGGAAAGAAGAGTCATGCTTTCTGCATGGATAGAAATCTCACCTGTTCTTGTTCTGAATGCAAAACCTTCCAGTCCGAAGATATCACCGATATCGGATTTCTTAAAATCTGCATAAGAATCTGCTCCGATCGCATCTCTTGCTACATATACCTGAATATTTCCCTGTAAATCCTGGATATTGCAGAAAGAAGCCTTACCCATAACTCTCTTGAACATCATACGGCCTGCGATCGCTACGTGGATCGGGCTTGCGTCCATGATTTCTCTTCTCTCTTCGTAATCTTTCTTAACAGCTTCCTTTGCCTGTTCTTCATCAAGACCTGTTACATCTACTTCTGCACGATCTTTGAGAAGTTCTGCCTCATGTGCTTCATAAAGACTCTTCACTTCCATTGAGTGATGAGTCTGATTAAACTTTGTGATCTGAAATGGGTCTTTTCCATTAGCCTGAAGATCTGCCAGTTTATCGCGACGTACCTTCAGTAACTGGTTTAAATCCTGTTCCTGCTTCTGCTGTGCCACCTTGGTTCCTCCTTATATACTTGTATAATTATTATTTGTTCATAACTGTTCAGTACCTTCACAGTTACGAGCCAAAATGCATTAAAAATCACCTGCGGTGATGGCATTTTGGCTTGTATGTCTCGGGATTTTGGTACTTACGTGCCAAAACACCTCGCGGGATAGTAGACTACTGAATAGTTACATTTATTCTACATTTCCATGTGATATCAGATGTAACAGAAGATTCCATTCAACAGAATCCTGTATTTTCAAATATCAATTTATCAGATATACAGACAAAAATAAGAAATAACAAACTTCTTATTGTCTTCTTATTATCTGCTTATATAGTCAGAGAAAGGTGCGCGTTATGCCTTTGCATGATAAATCTCTACGCGCACCTCAGTCATCTGTCTCTTATACGTTTCTCTGGATCTCCAGAACTTTGTATTTCATGATTCCTGCCGGCATCTCTACTTCTACTACATCACCTGTATGCGCACCGATAAGTGCTTTTCCTACGGGAGATTCGTTGGAGATTTTGCCTTCAAGGCTGTTAGCCTCTGTGGAACCTACGATCTTCAGCTCGATGTCTTCTTCGAATTCAAAATCGTGTACTTTAACCTTACATCCAACGCTGATCTTGTCCAGATCTACTTCGTCCTCTACAACAACTTCAGCATTCTTTAAGATCTTCTCGATTTCTTCGATACGTGCTTCAATGTCTCTCTGTTCGTCTTTCGCTGCATCGTATTCCGCATTCTCAGATAAGTCGCCCTGTTCTCTGGCTTCCTTAATTTTCTCTGCTACTTCTTTTCTCTTTACTACCTTTAAATCATGCAGCTCTTCTTCTAATTTTTTAAGTCCTGCATAAGTTAGTAAGTTTTTCTTTTCTTCCATAATAACCTTACTCCCTTTCAACATCCGGTATAGTCTTCTGCGTTTCTTTTCGCCCCGGATCACTACATGGATTTATGTGCTTCCTGATACATCATACCTGAAAAAGGGCAGACTTATTCTAGGATATTCACAATTTCTGTATTATACAAAAAAGCACCCGGATTGTCAAGCATTCCGAGCGCCTTTGCTATTGTTTATATTTCTCATTTCACATGGTTTTAACTTTTATGCTAATCTTGATAAAAGCGCCTCCAGCGCTTCATAACTTTCTATGGTGTTTGACTCTCTTCTGAGCCCTGCGCTGTGACGCATACCTGCAGTATACCAGGCAACGTGTTTACGCATCTCACGTATTCCTACGAATTCCCCTTTTAATTCAATCTGTTTTCTGGCATGACGCAGGATCATTTCACGTATTTCCTCTACAGACGGACGTTCCAACAGTTCTCCTGTCCGGAAATAATGGTTCAGTTCGCGGAACAACCAGGGATTTCCCCTTACTGCACGTCCCACCATAACAGCATCACATCCGGTCTGTTTTACCAGTGCTTCTGCTTTCAGCGGAGAATCTACATCTCCGTTTCCAATTACAGGAATGGTAATCGCTTCTTTTACCCTGCGGATCGTATCCCAGTCTGCAGTGCCGGAATAGTACTGCTGTCTGGTGCGCCCATGCACTGCAAGTGCTGCTGCTCCCGCATCCTCAATACGTTTCGCGATTTCAACAATATCTACCGGTTCATTCTCAAATCCGATTCGCACCTTGACAGTCAACGGTTTACTGATTGCAGATGATACTTTTCGAACGATCTCTTCAATCAGATTCGGGTTCTTCAATAATGCAGATCCCTCACCGTTATTGACAACCTTCGGCACAGGGCATCCCATATTGATGTCCAGGATATCGAAATCTCTGTCCTCAATGGATTTCGCAACCTCTGCCATAAGATCCGGTTCACTGCCAAAAAGCTGCATGGAAACCGGGTGCTCACATGGATCAATCTCCATCAGGGCAATGGTGTTCTTATTGTGAAAAGAAATCGCTTTTGCACTGATCATTTCCATACAGATCAGTCCGGCCCCCTGCTCTTTACAGAGCGTTCGAAATGGCAGGTCTGTGACACCTGCCATTGGTGCAAGAACAAACGGATTATCAATCTGTACGTTTCCTATTTTCCACTGCATCTCCATGAATGGTTCTCTTGCCCGTACCGGCTCATTCCTTGTCTGCATGGATTCAGTCCTCACTGCCCGATGTTTTCTTCAGTTCTTCTTCCGGGATGTCTCCGAGAAAGAATACTTTATAATACATTTCCAGAGATTCCAGAAGTTCTTTCTTGTCCTGCTGAAGCTGTTTGATCTTCAGTCCGCTTCCGATCTCATCGTAGCGGGCATCTGCTTCCAGAGCTTCTGTTTTAAACTGAAGTCTGCCGTTTTCGTCAAATTCCAGAGTCAGGATTCCTCCTACATCCTCTGTGTAAAGAACACACATGATCTGAAGCTCTTTCTTCACATGATCCGGAAGTGCATTGAAATCCTGATTAAAATAAAATTTCTTCTCATAGGCACTTGCGCCGCAGAGAGTAATGTTGTCCTGATACATAAATTACTGTTTCCCTCTTTCGAAATTATTCAGAATCTTTATACATAGCTGTAAAGCCCACGCACTGAAACCTCTCCTGCGCTGACTTTCACAACTTCTTTATTCTGCCTTTCCACAAGCAGTTCACCTTTTTCATCAATTCCCCTGCAGATTCCTTCGAAACTTCTGTCACCATCGATCACTCTGACCGGCTGGTTCAGATTTGCAAGGATTCTGTGGTAATCATCCAGCAGATGAGTAAAATCACAGGTCTGGATAAATTTCTCATAGTTGATCTCGAAATATTTCATCACCAGTGCAATCACCTGATTTCTGTCATATTCATGACCGCCCTCCAGAATCAGTGAAGTCGCTTTGTCCTGCATTTCTTCCGGAAATTCTTTCAGGTTTACATTGATTCCTACTCCGATGAGAACATAATTGATCTTCACACCATTTGTTCCCATCTCGGTCAGGATACCACAGATTTTCTTCTTAGAGATCACAATATCATTGGGCCATTTAATACTTACGTTAAACCCCAGTTCCTCTGCTGCCTGTGCCACTGCCATTCCCATAACCAGTGTCAGCATAGACGCATACTGCGGTGAAAATTCCGGACGTAGGAGCAGTGTCATCATAATAGAGCTGCCCTCCGGCGCTTCCCATCTTCTGTCAAAACGTCCTCTTCCCGCAGACTGAAATTCCGCAACTGCCAGAGTTCCATGCTCTGCACCATTTTTTGCCAGACGCTTGATCCATGAATTGGTAGAATCTGTTTCTTTTGCAAAATGGACGGTTTTGCCCGCCCATTTTGTGTTTATTGCCTGTGAAATTGTTTCTTCATTATACAGATGTGCCATTATTTGTTCTCCGGCTCTCCTAATGTTGCTACCATAACAGCTTTGATGGTATGCATACGGTTCTCTGCCTCATCAAATACTTTGGACTGCTCAGATTCAAATACTTCGTCTGTTACTTCCATGTCTGTCAGATTGAATCTCTCGCCCATTTCCTTGCCGATCTTTGTCTTAAGGTCATGGAATGCAGGCAGACAGTGAAGGAAGATTGCTTTCTCTCCTGCGTTCTTCATAACGTCCTTTGTTACTTTATAAGGTGTCAGATCATGGATTCTCTCTGTCCATACCTCATCCGGCTCACCCATAGATACCCATACGTCTGTATAGATAACGTCTGCATCCTTTGTTCCTTCCTGAACATCCTCTGTCAGAGTGATGCTTCCGCCGGATGCTTTTGCATATTCCTCGCACTGAGCAACTAACTCTGCATTCGGGAAATATTTCTTAGTTGTGCAGGCTACGAAATGCATGCCAAGTTTTGTGCAGGCAATCATCAGGGAATTACCCATATTGTAACGGGCATCACCCATGTATACAAGCTTACGTCCTTTTAAATCTCCGAAATGCTCACGGATTGTCAGCATATCAGCGATCATCTGTGTTGGATGATATTCGTTCGTAAGGCCATTCCATACCGGAACACCTGCATGTTTTGCAAGCTCTTCTACGACTTCCTGACCAAATCCACGATATTCGATACCATCATACATTCTTCCCAGAACTCTTGCTGTATCTGCAATGCTTTCTTTCTTACCGATCTGAGAACCTGTCGGATCCAGGTATGTGCTTCCCATTCCAAGATCATGGGCAGCTACCTCAAAAGAGCAGCGGGTTCTTGTACTTGTTTTTTCAAAAATAAGTGCAATATTTTTGCCTCTGTAATATTCGTGAAGCTCGCCGGCTTTCTTCTTTGCTTTAAGTTCTGCGGATAAATCAATAAGATATGTGATCTCCTCCGGTGTAAAGTCTTTCAGTGTCAGAAAGTTTCTTCCTTTTAAGTTCATAATAATTCTCTCCCCGATGTCATTTATTCTCTTTTGTTATTTGTCTGTCTCCGCTTTCGGATCAGTGACGATCTCTTTCAGCGAACTTGCCAGACCTGCGATTCCCTGAATATCCGACGGAATAATGATCTTGGTTGCCTTACCGTCTGCTGCCCTGGCAAATGCTTCCAGACTCTTCAGTGTCAGAACTGCCTCATCTGCTCCTGCCTCTCTGATCATGCGGATACCCTCTGCATTGGCATTCTGAACTTTCAGAACTGCCTCAGCCTGTCCTTCTGCCTCCTTGATCATACGCTCTTTCTGAGCCTCTGCGCGGAGGATTGCTGCCTGTTTCTCAGCTTCTGCATCCAGAATTGCGGATTGTTTCTTACCTTCTGCAACAAGGATCGTAGATTTCTTCTGACCTTCTGCGATCAGGATTGCTTCACGACGTTCACGCTCAGCTTTCATCTGTTTCTCCATTGCATCCTGAATAGCTGCCGGAGGAATAATGTTCTTCAGTTCCACACGATTGACCTTGATTCCCCATGGATCAGTAGCTTCATCAAGAGAAGCTCTCATCTTGGTATTGATCGTCTCACGTGATGTAAGTGTCTCATCCAGTTCCATGTCACCGATAATATTTCTTAAGGTTGTTGCGGACAGATTCTCGATTGCCATGATCGGATTCTCCACACCGTAAGTATAAAGCTTCGGATCTGTAATCTGAAAGAATACGACAGTATCGATCTGCATGGTTACGTTATCCTTTGTGATAACCGGCTGCGGTGGAAAATCCACTACCTGTTCCTTCAGATTTACCTTTCTGGCTACTCGTTCAATAAACGGAACCTTGAAGTGAATTCCTGTACTCCAGGTTGCCTGATAAGCTCCCAGACGTTCCAGGATTACTGCATATGCCTGTGGTACAATGCGGACGCAGGATGCAAGGACCCATACCGCAATAACGATAATAACTATCAGAAAAACCACGCCCATAACTAATCCTCCTTATTCTGTTTTACGATAAGTTTCACACCTCGGATCTCTTCGATCGTTACAACGGTGCCTTCGCCGATTTTTTCGTCATCAGCAGAACGTGCAGTCCATTCAATGTCATTGATACGAACCTGGCCTGTCTGCGCCAGATTGTCAATCTCCTGAATCACAACTGCTTTCTTTCCAATCAGACTGTTTGCATTGGTCTGTATGGTTTCTTTGTTGAAGTACTTCATTGCCAGTGGTCTGGTAAAGATGAGAAGTACCAATGAAACACACAGAAACAGCAATATCTGTACAGTGAGGTTCGCTCCTGCATAACATGCAATAGCAGCGACCAGTGCGCCGCCGGCAAACCAGATGGTGGTCAGTCCTGCCGTAATTGCCTCTACAACAAGCAATAACGCAAGAATCCCAAGCCAGATCAAAGGCTGCATGAAACTCCTCCTTTCGTCTGCTATCGTCTCTGACGAGCAGCTTCATACATGAGAATTCCGGATGCCATGGCAGCATTCAGAGATTCTACTTTTCCACACATAGGAATCCGTATCAGACAATCAGCACTGTCTGCCGCTTCATCTGTCAGTCCTTTTCCCTCATTGCCGATCAGGAAAGCAGTTCCTCCTGTGTAGGATTCCTGATCATAAGAGTTCTTACCATGCAGATGCGCCGCAAATGTGCGGATATTTCTGTCTTTCAGTTCCTGTGCTAATGATACCACACTTTCCACATATAGGAAAGGCATTCTGTAGACAGAACCCATGGTTGATCGTATAACCTTCGGGTTTGTGATATCCACGCAGGTCTTTGTCAGAAGAACTCCGCTTACTCCGGCACCCTCTCCTGTACGGAGAATAGTTCCCGCATTTCCCGGATCCTGCAGATCTTCCAGAATCATAACCAGCGGATTTTTCCCGCCGAGAATATCTTCCATTATATAGGAAGGTTTCTTAAGCACTGTCATAATTCCCTGCGGCGTCTGCGTATCGCTCATCTGTCGAAAAACAGAATCTGTTACTATTTCATATGGAAGTTTCTCCACCTGAGCCATCAGTTCTGCATCACCGCTGAGAGCTTCTGATACATACACCTTCGAAATCCAATCCCTAGGTGCTTCGCCGAACATTTTTCTTCCTTCTGCAACAAAAAGCCCTTGTTCTCTGCGGGCTTTTGTTTTCTGGTTCAGCTGTATGATATTTTTTACCTGTCCGTTATTTACACTGGTGATCATATCTTATCCTCAATTTTCCGAAACCTTATTCAGGTCACTGTTTGCTCCTGCTGCAACAACTGTGCAGTCTGCCGGAAACACTTCATCCGGCGCCACATTCATATTCATCTTATCGCCATGCTTCAGACCGATCAGATTGATGTTATACTTTTCCCTGACCTTCAGCTCCCGAAGTGTTTTTCCTATCCATTCCCGCGGAATCTTAAATTCTGCCATACTGAAATCAGAAGAAAGCTCAAACATATCGACAAATCCACTGGAGAGAAGATTTCTTGCAACTCTGATACCCATGGAATGTTCAGGATAAATCACCTTATCTGCCCCTATTTTCTCCAGTATCCTGCCATGAAGAGAATTCATTGCCTTCGCCATGACAAAAGGAACTCCAAGTTCTTTCACCTGCATCGTTGCTGTAATACTGGCCTCCATATTCTCGGCTACTGCGATGACCGCAACATCTACGTTCTGAACTCCAAACGATTCCAGAATTCCCGGATCACGCACATCTGCCTTGACAGCATAGGAAACTTTCTCTGCGATATCCTGCACATTATCATCTTTATCGTCAATGGCAAGTACATCGCAGTTCGCCTCTGCCAGAGTAAGGGCTACCGTCATCCCGAACTGCCCAAGACCGATCACTGCATAAGATTTGTTCTTCATTTTCTTCCTCATTTCTCTTTCTGAACATGTATTCGTTATCCTCTGCGAATATCCGCCTGACTGCCGAACCGTTACTATCCAATCATAATATCTTCTTCTGCCAGATGTGAATCTGCCGGCATTTTCTGTACACGTACAGTCACTGCAGTTCCCAGAGTCAGCGGACCGATTCTTCCCAGATACATAGTCAGGATCACGATCCATTTGCCTGCTGTATTCAGGCAGGGTGTCAGCCCTCTGCTAAGTCCTACCGTTGCAACCGCAGATGTAATTTCATAAACAACATCTTCTATAGGTGCTTCCGGCATGGCTGCACACAACAGCATACTCATGAGAATAAGTACTGTAAGTACCATACCTGTCACTACGATTGCAGAACGTATATAGCTGTCTCTGATTCTCCTGTGGTGTACTTCCACATCCCGTTTTCCCTGAAGATTGGATTTCAGACTCAGCAGAAGGACCGCAACTGTTGTTGTCTTAATTCCACCTGCTGTTCCCATAGGGGAACCGCCGATCAACATCAATACCAGGCACAGCATATAAGTTGCATTGGAAAATCTCTCCTGGCTTACAGTGAAAAATCCAGCTGTTCTTGTGGTAACTGACTGGAACAAAGATGCCATCCACTTCGTTCCCGGCGAATATGTCCCAATACTTTCCGGATTTCCATGATCAAACAGAAAGATCAGTACTGTACCGCCCACAACAAGTATCAGCGTCATCATCAACACGATCTTACTGTGAAGACGGAGATTTTTAAATATACGTCCCACAGGAAGTTTCCCTCTGATGACTCGTTTGATCTTATCCCAGATATCCCACCAGACCACAAATCCAAGTCCTGACATAATGATCAGTCCTACACTTGTAAAGTTTACGATCGGATCAGCAACATACTGAGCCAGGCTGTCCTCTCCCAGCAGATCAATACCAGCATTACAGAATGCAGATACTGCCGTAAAAACAGAGTATCCCAGACCTTTTGCCAGACCGAACTGCGGAATAAATCGAACTGCATAACACACTGCACCGATTCCTTCTGCTCCAAACACACAGATCAGAACTTTCTTCACCAGCCTGACCATCCCACCCATTCTATCCATATTATAGGACTCCTGGATAACACGCCGGTTCCTCAGCGATATTTTCTTTCTCAGACTTATAAAAATAATACTGCCCAGGGAAATCAGTCCCACACCTCCGATCTGGATCAGGACAAGAATAATAATCTTGCCTGCCAGAGTCCAGTGAGTTGCCGTAACAACTGTCACAAGCCCTGTTACACATATACTTGTGGTTGCGGTAAACATGGCATCTGTAAAAGATGTGTGGTATCCGGGTGCCGTACAAAACGGCAGCCACAGAAGTAATCCCCCTAAGATAATCACTCCCGCAAAACCGAGGGTAATTATCTGAGCAGTATTTAATTTATGCAGTCTGTTATATAACTGCATCTTTTTATTCATTTGTTATTTGTTGTTTTTATCATAGTTATGAGAAAGTGACTGGCATACTTCCCACTGATAGTCAGAGATACCCTTCTGCATAGCAAGTGCTTCATTGATATCGAAGTCTACGAATTCACCGTGACGATATCCGACAACGCGGCATGTCTTGCCTGCAATAAGAAGGTCTACAGCCAGAGCACCCATCATAGATGCATATACACGGTCTTTACATGTCGGGCTTCCACCACGCTGCATGTGTCCAAGGATTGTAGCACGTGTTTCGATACCTGTGGCAGCTTCGATACGTTTTGCCATTGCTTCAGAATGACCGATACCTTCTGCATTGATGATGATGTGATGCTTTTTGCCTTTCTTACGACTCTCGATAATGTTATTGATCAGCTTCTGCTCATCATAGTCATATTTTTCAGGAACCAGAACGTCCTCAGCACCGTTGGCAATACCGCACCACAGAGCAATATATCCTGCACCACGTCCCATAACCTCGATGATACTGCATCTCTCATGAGAAGTGGAAGTATCACGTACTTTATCAATTGCTTCCATTGCTGTGTTTACAGCTGTATCAAATCCGATGGTATATTCTGTACATGCAATGTCAAGGTCGATTGTTCCGGGAAGACCGATTGTATTGATTCCGAGATTCGCAAGCTTCTGAGCACCTGCGAAGGATCCGTCACCACCGATGACAACAAGTCCGTCAATTCCATGTTTTCTGCAGATCTCTGCTCCACGTTTCTGGCCTTCTTCTGTACGGAATTCTGCACAACGTGCTGTATAAAGGATTGTACCTCCACGTTCGATTGTGTCAGATACATCTTTTGCGCTCATGTCAATAATCTCTTCGTTTAACAGACCATTGTATCCTTTCAGAATACCTTTTACATTTAATCCATTGCTTAAACCTCTTCTGACAACTGCACGAATTGCAGCATTCATTCCAGGTGCGTCACCACCGCTAGTAAGGACACCAATGGTTTTTATCTTGTTTTCTGCCATCTTTTCTTCCTCCATCTTCTGAATCTATCTCATTTTTACTATACACATATCCGGGTATAGTTTAGCGCATTTCTATAAGTTTTTCAATCCTCTTTCTACAACTTTAACATTGGTTTTACCATATTTTTCGTACATATAGTTCAGCCATGAGTCCTGAATTTGTGCATGATATCCAACCGGAAGCTTCTTTATGGCCTTTACGTCTTTCAGGTAGATCACAACAGCACTGTCACCCGGTGAACGTCTGAGGTCTGCAAGCAATTCCTGAGATTGCTGTGTGTAGCTTTCTTTATTGTCAAACTGTATCCAGATTTCCCTTGGCATATTGTCAAAGGGACGGATTTTTTCAAGGATCAGTTTGCTGGCGCGATCGTCCTCTGCAGATACTCTGCCCTGAATAAATACTCTGCCTTCTTCATTCAGGAACTGCTGACTTTTCTCATAATCTCTGGGGAACACAACTACCTCCACTGTTCCTACCAGATCCTCTACTGTAAGGAATGCCATAACCTTATTATTCTTTGTATATTTGATGGTTTTATCCGTAATCATTCCACCGATAATTACTTTCTGACCATCCATGACTTTCGGAAGATTTGTTTCTTCATCCTGCTGAAAATCCGAGGTTTTCGCAGAAATGGTTTTCTCCATCATTTCCCGGTAATTTTCCAGAGGATGACCACTGAGGTAGATTCCCAGAACTTCCTTCTCATATCCCAGAAGTTCCTCTTTTCCAAATTCCTCCACATCGGGCATACGGATTTCAAATTCTTTCTTGTCCTCCTCGCTTACCAGATCAAAAAGACTCATCTGTCCGGCCAGTGAATTCTTCTTCTCCTGACTGATGTTGTCGGAAATCTTCTGATAAACCAGCATTTTCTGGCGGCGGTTACCATCCAGGCAATCCAGCGCACCTGCTTTGATAAAGTTTTCTACTGCTCGCTTATTCATCTGCGGAGAGTTTCGTTCCATAAAATCCTTCAGGGAACGATATTGTCCGTTCTCTTCCCTCTCTCTTACCAGGCTTTCAATAACCGGACGTCCCACACTCTTTATAGCGGACAGGCCATATCGGATTGCACCGTTATCTACAGAGAATCCATACATTCCACAGTTCACATCCGGCGGCAGGATCTTAATCCCCATCTGTCTGCAGACCAGAATATATTCTGCAACCTTATTTGGAAAATCAATAACCGATGTCATTAATGCGGCCATAAATTCCACAGGATAGTAATATTTCAGATATGCAGTCTGATAGGAAACAACTGCATAGGCTGCTGCATGGGACTTATTAAAAGCATATTTGGCGAAATCAATCATTTCATCATATATTTTATTTGCCGTTGCCTCATCAATTCCATTTGCAATACAGCCTGGAACTCCCTCTGCTTCATTTCCGTAAACAAAGTTCTGGCGCTCCTTTTCCATGACAGAGGCCTTCTTTTTGGACATTGCACGGCGCACCAGATCACTTCGGCCCAGAGTATAACCTGCCAGGTTACGAACGATCTGCATAACCTGTTCCTGATAGACAATACACCCATAAGTAGGCTTCAGGATTGGCTCCAGCTGAGGGCAGTCGTAACGGATGGTATCCGGACGGTTTTTGCCCCGGATATACTGAGGGATGAAGTCCATGGGGCCCGGACGGTAAAGAGAAATTCCTGCGATCACATCTTCCAGACTCTGAGGCTTCAGTTCCTTCATGAAGTTTTTCATTCCCGCACTTTCAAGCTGAAATACACCATCAGAACGACCGGTGCCAAGGGAATCCAAAACCTTTTTATCATCATAATTAATCTTCTGCATGTCCAGAGTCACTCCTGCATCCTTCTGGATCAGCTTTACTGCATTCTGGATCACAGTCAGAGTACGAAGTCCCAGGAAGTCCATTTTTAAAAGTCCCAATTCTTCCAGTGTTGTCATGGTAAACTGTGTGACAATGGAACCATCCGACGCTCTGGAAAGCGGTACATATTCAGAAACATCTTTCTGACTGATAACCACACCGGCAGCATGCATGGAAGTATGTCTTGGAAGTCCCTCCAGACGTCTTGCCATATCGATCAGATAATGAATTTCATCCTGCTCTTCATATGCTTTTTTCAGCTCAGGGTTCATAGTAAGGGCTTTATCTATAGTAATATTTAATTCCTGCGGGATCATTTTCGCAATGGAATCCACCTGTGCATAAGGCATATCCAGTACACGGCCCACATCCCGGATCACACCACGGGCTGCCAGCGTACCAAAAGTAACGATCTGAACCACACAATCATCCCCATATTTACGGCGGACATATTCAATAACCTCCTGCCTTCTTTCGAAGCAGAAGTCAACGTCAATATCAGGCATAGATACTCGTTCCGGATTCAGAAATCGCTCAAAGAGCAGATCATAGCGAATAGGATCAAGCTGTGTGATGCCCAAGGTATAAGCAACCAGACTTCCCGCTGCAGAGCCACGTCCCGGTCCTACCATAATGTCATGATCGCGGGCATATTTAATAAAATCCCATACTATAAGGAAGTAATCCACGTATCCCATATTTTTTATAGTAGATAATTCGTAATTCAGACGAGCTTTTAATTCCTCTGTAACCGGCTGATAACGTTCCTCCAGTCCCTCGAAGCATAGCTTGTTCAGATATTCCCAGGATGTAAGACCATCCGGCACATCGAATCTTGGAAGCTTGGTCACGCCAAATTCAATCTCAACATGACATCTCTGTGCAATCTTATGAGTATTCTCCAGGGCCTCCAAAGCATATGGGAAAAGTTCTGCCATTTCTTCCGGGGATTTCACATAATACTGGCCGCCCTCATAACGCATTCTGTCCTCATCTGCCAGTTTCTTGTTTGTCTGCAGACAAAGAAGAATATCATGAGGATCAGCATCCTCCGCCCTTGTATAATGCACATCATTGGTTGCAACAAGGTCAATCCCTGTTTCTTCATGCATACGGAGAAGTTCCTGATTTACCAGTCTCTGCGCAGGAATTCCATGATCCTGTAATTCCAGGAAGAAATTGCCTTTTCCAAAAATATCCTGATAACGAAGAGCTGCTGCCTTTGCATCCTCATACATGCCTCTCTGAAGATATCTGGCAACCTCACCTGCAAGGCAGGCACTTAAGGCAATAATCCCTTCATGGTACTCTTTTAATACCGCAAGATCTACTCGCGGTTTATAATAGAATCCTTCTGTAAAACCCTTGGACACAATTTTCATCAGATTTGCATAACCCTGATTATTCTCTGCCAGAAGAACCAGGTGGTAATATCTGTCTTCGCCGCTTCCTGCTTCACGGTCAAATCTGGAACCGGGAGCTACATATACCTCACATCCCAGAATCGGATTGATTCCCTCGGCTCTTGCTGCACGATAAAAATCAATCACACCATACATAACTCCATGATCTGTGATCGCCGCACTGTCCATGCCAAGTTCTTTGACACGGGCTACATATTCTTTTATCTTATTGGAACCATCCAGCAGACTGTATTCTGTATGGACGTGAAGATGTGTAAACTCCAACTCTATTTCTCTCCTGTTCTAATATCTGCAATTTTATCGCAGAATATTTTTATAAATTTAACTGAATCAGGTAAGTCCCATGCTTCAATTGCGAAAAGCAATAATCATTGGGTGGGAACTTGCTTGTCTGTTACTATTTCGCGTAGATTCTCTTGTCCTTAATCTCTACTTTGCCTTCCTTCATCAGATGGCCAATGGCACGTTTAAATGCTCCCTTACTCAGACCAAATTCTCGCTGGATCACTTCCGGTGATGCCTTGTCATCAAATGGAAGAACACCTGCAAATTCATTGATTACTTCAAGGACATTCTCCGCATCTTCATTGATCTGAAGATATGCTTTCTGACGATCTGTGACGTTCATTTTTCCGTCTTCTTTTACTTCGCTGACACGCAGCTCAAGGATCTTGCCCGGGCGGTATTTTCCCTTGGCTTCTCTTGCAGGGATCAGTGCGGAATATTTATCATCAACTGCCACAAATACACCGAATCTGTCGCTGATTTCATAAACACGACCTTTCACCATATCTCCCACTACATAAGGAGTTCTGGTGGAAAGATAATGATAAACCTTCATAGTTGCGCAGAGACGACTGCTCTTGTCAATATAGAGTGCTACCAGCACATCTTCTCCCTCTCTTACTTTCAGAGTCTGTTCATGATATGGAAGCAGAAGGTCTTTCTCCAGTCCCCAGTCAAGGAATGCACCAATCCTTGTTACCTGAGAGACTTTCAGAACTGCTGTCTGACCTACCTGAAGCTTCGGTTCTTTTGTTGTTGCAATAAGACGATCCTGAGAATCCTTGTAGATAAATGCTTCAATGCTGTCGCCTTCTTTTGTTCCTTCCGGAACCTGTCTGGACGGAAGAAGAACACGGTTCTTTGCATCTGCCTGCATATCCTCACCCAGATATACACCAAAATCTACGGACTTCACTACTGTTAATTTCTGTTTTTTTCCTAACTCTATCATATAATCTCCATTTCTGTTGTGATAGTATCTTTTTAAAGAAAATTAAAAATATACTATACTTTCATCATCCTCTGACATTAGCTTTATATTTCAGTATAACATAAATAATAAAGGCGGCACAATGCCGCCTTATTATTTTTTATTATCTTATTTTACGTTACTGTTCACTATAGATCAGGATGTATTTTATTCCAACTCGATTTCACATACACTCAGACAGATTCTTTATCGTGTATTATATATTCTGCATCCACTTGCATGCCAGTTCTATCCAGGACTGGCATTCTTTCTGTACACAGCCGCCGTCTTCGTGGCTTGTCTCTTCGTTTGCAAGACTTAAACCATGTCCGCCAACCGGATAAAGATGCATTTCTACCGGAATTTCAAATTTGCGCAACGCATTGAAGAACAACAGAGAATTCTCTACAGGAACACAATCATCTGTCACTGTATGCCACAGGAATGTGGTTGGTGTATCTTTAGATACCTGGAATTCCAGAGACTGTTCTTTTCTCTTATCAAGATCATTATAATCCTCTCCAAGCAAGCATTCAAAGGAACCTGTATGTGCAAACTCACCGGAAGTGATCACCGGATAACTTAAGATCATACCATTTGGTTTCACCATATCAGAAGTTACCCCAAGTGTCTGTGCAATAAAATCTTTCTTCCAGAAAACACCCAGACTTGCTGCCAGGTGTCCTCCTGCTGAGAAACCCTGAATTACAATCTTATTCGTATCAATATGAAATTCTGCTGCATTCTCTCTTAAGAAAGCTACGGATTTCGCAAGTTGCAAGAGTGCCAGCGGATATCTGGCAGGTTCTACACTGTAACGCAGAATCACCGAATGATATCCTTTTGCCAGATACTGCATTGCAATCGGTTCTGCCTCTCTGTCAGAAGTCATTGTATAACCACCACCCGGACAGATTACAACTACCGGACGCTTTCTGTTAATGTTCATTTCAATTGAATTATCCAGGAAATAAGTATATAAATCTGCTGTTTCTTTATATCCGTCTACTTTAATTTCAATCTTTTTATAAATCATAAGTTCCTCCCGTATATACCAAAAATCTCCCGGCTGTTCAAAAAAGCACACTCTTATCCGGGAGATTTTTTATACCTATTACAGGTTCATATCTTTTATTTTCAGATCAGTGATTATTTATTTCCCTGTCCATAATATGCATTTGCACCATGTTTTCTGAAGTAGTGCTTATCCTGCAGATCCTGTGGTGCAGGTTTTACCTGTGGATTAATCAGCTCACAGCGGGATGCCATCTTGGCAACTTCCTCAAGAACAACTGCATTATGTACTGCTTCATGAGCATCCTTACCCCATGCAAATGGTCCATGGTTTTTGCAAAGTACTGCAGGTACTGCTTCATAATCTTTGTCCTTAAACAGGTCTACGATCAGAAGTCCTGTATTTTTCTCATATTCTTCAAATTCCTTGCCTTCCAGGCAGCGTGCACATGGAACTTCACCATAAATATAATCTGCATGTGTGGTTCCATAACATGGGATTGCTCTTCCGGCCTGTGCCCAGCTTGTTGCCCATGAAGAATGTGTATGTACAACTCCTCCGATATTCGGGAATGCTTTGTACAGTTCTACATGAGTTGCTGTATCAGAAGATGGATTATATTTTCCTTCTACCTTATTTCCATTCAGGTCTACAACAACCATATCATCCGGTGTCAGCAGATCATAATCAACTCCACTTGGTTTGATGACAAAAAGTCCTGATTCTCTGTCGATTCCGCTTACATTTCCCCATGTAAATGTAACAAGTCCGTATTTTGGAAGATCCATGTTTGCTTTGTAAACTTCCTCTTTTAATTTCTCCAGCATGATTCGTACCTCTCCTTTTGCTTTTCAGATATTCTTTTACAACAGCTTTCAGATGTTCCGGCTTTTTTCTGCATATCCCACCCGGAAAATCTCTTAATATCTGTATTATAGCACTTGTACGGTACATGTACCAACTTGTATGTTGATTATTTTACTGTTTCTCATACAAAAACTCTTCAGGCAGACTTACCTTGAAATCTTTTGCAAGTGAACGGAAATTGTCCGGTGTAATAGTCTGAAGTTTATTTGGAGTCATAGAAAGAATCTTCACCAGGATCTCTGCAGATTTTTCTACCGTATGGAGCAGACCAAATGTCAGGTCAAAATCTTCACCTGAGCAGAACATTCCATGATGTGCCCAGATAACAACATCATATTTCTTCATTAATTCTGCTGTTTTTATGGCAATTTCTCTTCCACCCGGTAACATCCAGCCGACAACACCTACGCCGTCCGGGAATACAACCGGACACTCTGTAGCAGATTCCCATAACTCTCTTGTAAAGATCTTATCATCCAGTGGCAGAACAAATGTCAGAGCAATTGTATTTGTCGTATGTGCATGATAAATAACACGATGTTTTCCGTTTGTCAGTTTCTTCTTCACTTCATGATTCATCAGATGAGTCGGAAGCTCACTGGTAGGTCTGCCGCCCTCAACCAGGCCCCAGCGGATTCTGTAATTTGTTCCTGTCTCATCCAGTTCAATGATCGCAAGACATACTTCCGGATCCACGATAATATTTCTGAAATATTTACCGCTTCCCGTTACAAGGAAAAACTCTCCTGCTAATCCCGGAACCTCTACCCCGATCGGTATCCATTCTCCAGGTGCATTCAGACGGGGACGAATCATCTCTACTTCCTCCGGTTTCAGACGATAGCTTAAGTTTCCGCCGTTTCTCTCATGCCATCCCTGAAGATAACCGTCATTTGCCATTTTGATAAATCCCTGTACAAATTTAGATTCCAGAATTTTCATAATATATATCTCCTCCGCTTTTTGTGGTTTTATGTTGTTTGTTTTTAACAATATATTGTTTCTTGTTGTTTATGAATGTATTATACATTGTTTCTTGTTGTTTGTAAATAATTTATTCAAAAAACCTCTCACAAAACCACACATCAATTCCGAAATATCTTTGTCAATTCTGTCCTGCTATTCATCCTGTTCAGAAGATTTTTACCGTTATTTTTGCTGAAATTCTATAATTGCGTATGCTTTTCCGTCTGTATCATCAAGCGATACAATCACCTTTCCTGTTTCTGCTTTTGCTTTCGGGCAGATTATATCTCCAAGTTTTGCCTGCATCTTATACTCTGCACGCATCTGGTATACTTTGAAATCTTCCGGCAGGAAATCTTCTGCCATACAGATATACTGACAGTTGTTTACATGATGATTAGTGTCAAGATGATGCTTCTGCACTGTGAATGATTCCTGTGAAGTCATGTCATCCGGAAGTTTGATTTTCCTCGGTGCATAATCCATTTCCAGCTTTTCGCCGAGTATGTAATTGTCTGTATCTGCAGGTGTCAGTCTCACCGGAATCCCTGTACTGATGGCCAGATGTGTCCAGTTGGAGTTCGCCCAGGCAAGCTTCTTCCCATCCATTGTTTCTATGGTGAAATTACGCATACCCATGAATCCTTTGAAATCATAAGGTGCTGTCGTGATCCTGATTTCCGTTCCCATAGCAGGATATTCATCCACAATTACCTGCCAGGAAGAAAGAACCCACGCTCTGTCTCTTGCCTTCAGCACGTCTCCTCCAAGCCCGACCGACTCCGCATGAAATGTACAGCAATCCTGAAAATAATTCAAAACACCCGGTAATGTCAGTTTGCCGTTCTCACCTGTCTCACTGTATCTGACTCTGCTGTTAAAACTGTAATTCATTTTTATGTCCTCTTTTCTTATGTCACTATGATTTTTTAATATACTTCTTTTCTATTATTATAACAAGCCAAAAGTATAAGGCATAAAACAGTTTTTATAAACTGGCCTATGCCTTATCTTTGTTCTACGTTATATTATTTACTGTAATTCTTTGCTACAAATGTGATCATTACCTTAAACAGATCCCCATCCAGGTATAGCTTAAACTCACCTCCCTGCAGCTCTGTCAGGCTCTTTGCGATAGAGAGTCCCAGTCCGCTTCCTTCTGTATTTCTCGCCACATCTCCTCTGATAAACCGTTCTGTCAGTTCATCCGCAGAGATATTCAAAGGCTGTGCTGAAATATTTTTCAGGGAAAAGGTTACTTTTTTATTTCTGTTGCTGATCTCTGCGTAAACTCTGGTGCCCTCCATTGCGTACTTCACAACATTGCCGAATACGTTTTCCAGAACACGCCACATTCTCTGGCCGTCTGCGTAAATAATGGACGGTTCGTCTGTGAAATGTACCATCATAGTCAGATTCTTCTCCTGGAATTTCTCTTCAAATTCTCCGATCACCTGCTGCACCATTTCCACAAAATCAATATCATTCATCTCCAGCTTAATGTTTCCGGTGCTTGCCTTGGATGCCTCTACCACATCCTCTGTGAGCACCTTCAGTCTCTGGGATTTCTCATCCAGGATGCGTAGATATTCCTGTATTTTCGGATCTGTCGGATTTTCCCGTTTCATCAGATCTACATAATTAATAATGGAAGTCAGAGGTGTTTTCAGATCATGAGAAACATTTGTGATCAGTTCTGTCTGCATTCTTTCCTTTTTCAGGCTGTTCTCCACAGCAGCATCCAGACCACTGCCAATATTGTTAATATATTCTGCCATCACCTTCTGTTTTCCTGTAAGTGTATCTGTTTTGATCTTATATTGCAGTTCTCCATCGCTTATTTTCTTCAGACCATCCATAATAAGATCCAACCCATCCGCTTTTCTGATGATAAAAATCACAGCAGCCGCATCTACAATCAGTAATATTATCAGGAATACTCCTGCGCCTGTGAATCCGCAACCAATGATCAGGAACTGCAAGAATAAAAATGCTCCTCCCACAAGCAGAACTTTTATTTTTTCTGCTGTATTTCTGGAAAAAGCTCTGGCAAAATCGACAAGCTTCCCACTGCATTTTCCAATCCATTTCAGAACTTTTCTAATCAGACTGTTTTTCCATAAGGTACCTGCTTTTATTCTTCTTATCAGACTGAGATATCCGATCAGAAACCATGCCATTGTATAAGTTCCACATATGAGACAGGTAACAATCACTGTCACCACCGCATGACTGTAACCCAATGATGAGTTGGCGATCAAAGTTCCCGATATGATCGTTCCTGCCAGCCATATACCGATTACTGTTCCTGCCGCAATTTCTGTATACCATCTGTCAAATCCGTTCAGATGGATTTCTTCATCCTTCGGTTTCCTTCCTGCAGTCACAGTCAGCCACACCATACCGATCAGCCAGAGCACACTTCCGAAGACCGCTCCTGCCAGCATCGGAAACATAAGCTTTGAATATGTCTCATAATTCTCTGCCTCATCAGCCATGGAATCTGCCACAGAAAATTTCGTATCAACCGAAACTGCAAACACAAAATCCTTTGTGTCAAAACTCTGATCAATGGTATGATTCCACACCTGCAGATCTGCATCCGGAATATTTGTCACACACTTACTTAATTCCGGGTAAACAACTGCATATGCTTTTTCTTTAAATATTGTCTCAAGGTTCTGCTCCAGCTGTGCGTAACTGCTGTACGCTTTTTTATTTGTATAGATTGTCTGTGTTTCTTTATCTGCGAAAAGATATGTGAGGTTGGTACTCCCTTCGGTATAGTCTCCCACGCTGTGAAAGACGGATGCCAGTGATGTTTCATAATCATTGAACTGTTCATCTGACTGTATGGCACGGATGCAGTCCAGAAGTGTGAATAACTCCTTATATGCATCCTCCAGTCTCCCATTCCATTCCGTGCTTTTGTTTACCGCATCCAGGATATTCTCAGCTCCCTGTGGTGCAAATTTCTCGTCCAGCTGACTCAGTTCTACGAAAAAACATCCCGGATATTCTGTGTTTGTTCTGGTATCCGTAACGTTGCCGATATTCTCTGATTGTGAGGTATATCTGTAATAAAGTTCATCTGCTACGGTATCCAGTTTCTCGGACTCGGTCTTTGATTCGAAATCATCTTCTTCAAGAAAATCTGTATTGTAATTAATTTTCAGTGTTCCATCTGCCACCATCTTTTTAAAGTCAGTCCGATAAAAATAGTGGCTGGTTCCGTCAGAAGATTCACATCTTATGACCTGTGAATCTTCGTCATAAACACCTTCATAATAGTTTGCCTCCCAGTCTTTTCCCCACTCCAGAAGATCACTTACAGAGTACGCAAGCCCGGAAGTATTTTTCAGAGAAAGGTCTCTGATGGAATCACGGGTGTTTCCTTTTTCCTCAAATTCTGCCAGATCAATCACTGCCGATGAACCAGCATTTTTCAGATAGTTAATGTCATCCTGCGCTGCCAGACTGACCAGAATATCTGATCCTCTGTTGCTGACCTGTTTCTCAAATGCTTCTGATTCTGTGTAACTTTTGCCTCTGTCATCCAGGCGGATTCCAGTCTGATAGATCATCACAAACATAGCTGCACAGACTGCTGCTGCAACTGCTGCCAGATGCGCGATCACGATCCAGATTGCCTTGACAGAACTGCTTCTGTATCCTTTTCCCTTCATAATGTTTGTCCCTTTCCTTTTTTATTTAATTTATTGCTTTGTCAAGCGGATAAAATCATCCGCTTTGCTACTTGCTCATAACCAAATAACTGCTTCGCAGTTTATCAGAATGCGCTTGCACGCCTCCTGATACAAGCAAGTCCCCACCCACTGCTTATTGCTTTTCGCAATTGAAGCAGGGGACTTACTTGATTTGGTTAAATTTTTTCCACCTTATATCCAAGTCCCCACACAACCTTCAGGTATCTTGGCTCCCTTGGATTAATCTCAATTTTTTCTCTGATATGCCGGATATGCACTGCCACCGTATTATCTGCAGCAACTGCTTCCTCATTCCAGATGTTTTCGTAAATCTGATTAATGGAAAATACCCTTCCCTGATTCTTCATCAGCAGAAGCAGGATATTGTACTCAATGGGTGTCAGCTTCACCACATCACCGTCTACTCTGACTTCCTTCAGGTCATCGTTTATACTCAGACCTCCTGTCTCGTAGATATGAGCATTCTCCACAGGTATTGCCGCTCCCAGCCTTGTATATCTGCGAAGCTGTGACTTCACCCTTGCCACCAGTTCCAGGGGATTAAAGGGCTTGGTTACATAATCATCTGCTCCTACATTTAATCCAAGGATCTTATCTGCATCCTCTGATTTCGCAGAAAGAATAATGATCGGAAGAGGATTCTCTTCCCTTATCTTCAAAGTAGCCCGGATGCCATCCAGCTTCGGCATCATAATATCTATGATCAGCAGATCCACCGGCTGACTGCGCAGTATATTGATTGCTTCCAAACCATCATATGCTTTAAAAATCACATACCCTTCCTGCTCCAGATAAATACTGATTGCCTCTACAATGTCTTTATCATCATCGCAGACCAGAATATTCGCCACTTTATACACCTCCCTCATCATCCGAAATGCCTGTCTGAAATCTCTCATGTACAGACACCCCGGCTTCTTATTTTGTATTTCTAATATTAGAATAATCGAAGCTTCTTAATATGAAAGGGACAAATTCTTAAGATTTTCTTATGATTATTCACTTTTCGCAGTCAAAATATCAGGCTGTTAATCTGTCACTTTTATCAGGCTCCTATTTTCATCCAATTCTTCTATTCGTTCTGCTGTATACATTTTTTATCTCATCTTTTCTCTTTTTCTGACAGTCAATAATAGACTGAAAATCATTATATCATTTCACATATATTACTTCTATAGAATATTCTCTTCTGTTTCCCATTTCCACACCCATCACTGTTTATTCCATTCTCCATAACTCACAACCAATCTATAGCAACCCTCGTAAATAATACTTCCATCAACGCACCAGGGGATCATCGTTATATGTTTTTTGGTATTTTATTAACAATCTTCATACATATCGCATATTTTTTTATTGATTTTGTACAATATTATTTATTTTTCGGCAAAACAATGCTACAATGTTTTATAAGATTAGTGTACTGATTTATAACTGTTCAATGGTCTGCTAACCGCAAAGCTACTGAACAGTTACACGTTTTTTTTCAACGAGGGAGGTATTCTTATGAATCTGGAAAACATGACAAAAATCTACGCCCGTGGTGACAGCCGCATTCAGCTGAAGGTAATTCCCGGACATTTCGTCACATCTCAGTCACATATCACTCACTATCTGGATCTTACAACTATGAAATCCAGAACTGCCGAAGCACAGAATATTGCTCACGAACTGGCTGCTAATTATGAAGTATCTACTCCTGTTGATACCATTATCTGTATGGACGGACTGGAAGTAATTGGCGCATATCTTTCTGAAGAACTTACCAAAGCCGGCATTTTTTCCCTGAATGCTCATCAGACGATCTACGTGATTACTCCTGAATCCAGCAATTCCGGACAGATTATCTTCCGTGATAATTTTCAGCCAATGATCAAGGGCAAAAATGTACTGATCCTCAATGGTTCGATTACCACAGGCTCTACTTTGTCCAAAGCAATCGAGAGCATTCTGTATTACGGAGGCACTATCAGAGGTATCGCAGCCATATTCAGCAGAGTAGACAGCGTGGCTTCTCTCCCTGTATATTCTATTTTTAACACCAAAGATATACCGGACTATCATTCCTATTCATCTACAAAATGTCCAATGTGTCAGAGGCAGCAAAAAATCGATGCCATTGTCAGCAGCTACGGATATTCAGCTCTGTAAATCTTCGAAGTATTTTATAAAGAAATTGTTACCAGAATTGATGACTTTGTCTGGGGACCGGTGATGCTGATCCTGTTGGTCGGAACCGGTATCTTCCTGACTGTGCGCACCAGATTTCTTACATGGCGTAACCTTGGCTATGCACTGAAAAGCACACTCAGCAAGGAAGCCCGCACCAAGAGCCGCGGACAGGGAGATGTATCTCCTTTTTCCGCACTGACAACCGCACTGGCAGCCACCATCGGTACCGGAAATATCGTCGGTGTTGCCACAGCCATGGTTTCCGGTGGTCCCGGAGCTCTGGTATGGAACTTCTCCGATATCGCCAACGCACTGATGGCTATCCCGAACCTGATCTGCATGCTCCTGTTAAGCGGCGAGATTGCCAAAGATGTAAAAGAATTCCAGCCGGAGATTAAAAAATAGTTACCCACATCATTCTTTTTATCATCCTGAAGTAAAATGCAGCCAGAACCTTGTTCCGTCAGGTTCTGGCTGCATTTTACAGAAATCTTGTACGCCGGGTACAAATAAACACTTACTTTATTGATGGCATACTTCCATATACTGTTTTACATCTGAAGCAATTGATATATATGGTGTTCCATATGGGATCCAGGTTGACTGAAAAGCATGATATACATCTGATTTTCCCGGCCATACTGTTCCTATCACATTATTATTTTCATCTAACTGATGAAACCAGGAACCATTTTTATGATCCAATACCTTATCATCCAGGTATCTCATAAACTCTTCATAATCTTTTGCATATTTCTGCTTATGAGTTATATGACATAAGACTGCTGATGTATTGATTGCCTCTGCCAATGTCCAATGCATTCTGTCATGAACAACAGGTTTTCCATCCCAGTCAGTCGTATACACAATTCCAGGATTTCCATCCACATTCCAGGAATCTTCAACTGCTCTGTTGTAGAGTTTCTCTGCAGCTTTTAAATATACTTCTGCAGAATCAGGGGTATCTTTATAAGAAGAATATGCCCACTGCACGATCAATCTGGCCCACTCAATTCCATGGCCCGGTGTTGCTCCATAAGGTTTAAAACGATCAGCAGGACATTCCTTATTGCAATCAAGATCAGCTTTCCATTCCTTTGTAAAATGTTCAGGTATTCTCCAGTCATTTGCGCTTGCCCATCCAATAACATGATCTATAATTCTTCCTGCACGTATTCTGTACTTTTCTTCTTTTATTGCATCTGCTACTGCCAGAAACGCTTCTACTGTATGCATATTTGCGTTAAGACCGCGATAATCATCAAGAACTGTAAATTCTGTATTCCAGGTATCATAAGTAAGTCCCTGTTTCTCATCCCAGAACCGTTTATCAAATAATTCCAATGCATCTTTAAGCAGAGTTTCTGCATCTTTTTCTCCTGCCAGCAAAGCAGAAGAAGCAGCCAGAAGAACAAATGCATGAGCATAACACTGTTTATCTGGCAAGAATTTATTATCCGGTGTAATTCCCGGATACCATCCTCCATTTTCACGATCTTTCAGTTCTTCCAGTAATCCATGTACAGCACCATGGACCAGTGCCGGACTTTCTTTATCCCCAAGCATGATTCCCATACTATATACATGAACCATACGGCATGTGATCCATGTTTCTCTGTTTCTGTCTTTCCATGGTGTTCCATCATCCCCAAGGAAATAAGCACTTCCTCCCGGTGATAAAAATCCTTTTCCAAAATTTAAAAGATTTTTCTGCAATTCACCTAAGAACATTTTATTTTCTTCTGTATCTATCTGATATTTTTTACCCGAATTTTCCATCTTAATCTTACCTTTCACTTCCAAAAAATTTCAGTTTCTCTTATAGCACAAAAAAGCACCTCATACCGAGGTGCCTCATGTAGCAGGGCTACAAGGATTCGAACCTTGAACTGACGGAGTCAGAGTCCGTCAGAACATGCGTCAGAATCCCTGTAAATTCAGGCTTCCTCGCCTTATAATTTTTTAAATTGACCTATAAATTGACCTATAAGATTTCTTATACTGATACAGGTGTTTTCATCTGTTCTGCAATTTCCTTGATTCTGTCAATTCCATATCCTGTATATTTCGCAATCTTATCTATTGGTTCGTTACCTTCAATCATCATTTTTGCCAATGATAAATTTTTCTGTTCGATTCCTTTTCCAATACCTTGTTCGATTCCCCGTTCAATGCCTTGTTCAATGCCCTGCTCAACAAGTGCTTTACTTAAATTACACATATCACGCACCTCACTTTCAAACTCTGCTGTCATTGCAATATCAAACTCATCATTTAAACGTTTCTTCTTTTCTTCTGGTGTTGCAGTTGTTGAAAACAGCACATTTAACAAATCCAGAATTTCCAGATCACTGCTTTCATCCGCATCACCAAGATTAAGTATGACAACTTCCATAAGGTCATATGCTTCTGATTTCACAAACGAGTTACCACGAACAGAATCTTCAACGGTATGATATCTGAATATTCCATTCTTCCTTTTCTTCGCCGGATCAGGACATATCCAGATACTATATACCTTCTGTATCTTCTCATAATGTTCATCTGTAAAGACCGTTCCATACTGCTCTGAAATCATTCTGGCACAATAGTAGAAACCTCTTGTTACCAGTGGATATCCCGGTGTATCATTTAACTGAATCTCCAGATTTATAATAAGCTGTACCGGCTCTTTGCTCTCTGGCAGGGTTGCTTTAAAACGAATATCATAATACACTGTCTGGTCTTTGACAGCATTTGCCTCTGTGTTTAAACCATCCAAACGTTTATCGCCATTTAGTCTTTCATCACGATTCAGCTGATCCTGATGGACTGCATGTTCCGATAACTCCACATTTTCATTCAGACAATTATCGCAGATAAATTTTACGCTATACTGCGAAAACTCTTTTGTACAAGACTTCAAAATCCAGGCAATAACTGCTTTATACGTCAGCAATTTTTTCGCACATTCATCATATCGTGCTCTGTCTGCCGCCAGTTCTATTGTCTGGGCTATATCTGTTTGCCGTTCCATAATCATCATCTCCCGCAAGCATGTCTTCTACTTCTTCTATTTTTATGTTACCACAAGCATCTATTTTCAGCAAGTTTCCCTCGAAAAAACATTTCGACAAAAGCTCCTATGCTGAGCAAATCTTTTACGCTACAGTTGTCTCTTCTTTTATTCCGGGAAGTTTAACAACCTGTCGTACCTCTCCATTTGAAACTACCTTTTTACGGATAGCAATATAATATTTTTGAGTTGTTGACTCAAGATCACCAATATAGGCAGCTATCTCCTCTACTCGTGCACCACTTTCATACATTCTGGTTGCAAATGTTTTTCTGAAAATATGCAATCCACCTTTAACTCCCTGTAATTCTGCATTTTTCATAATAACTTTCATGCGGTGTTCTAAATTAGAAGCTGTATTAATCTTTCCCGTTTTTGTGGTCACTATAAATTCATCTGGCAGACTGCTGTCCCGACTGTATTTTATTTTCTGTAAGATATATTTTGCTTCTTTATTCAGTTCTATCGTTCTTGCCTTTTGATTCTTAGTGCTACCTTCCAGAGATACATAGTTGTTTTCTTCATCAGATTCTTTATTTCGATTTTTTACCATGGATATACTTTTCTCAATTACCAGATAAGCTCCTTACAACTAAAAATCCCCATTTTTTCCATAGTTTCACCTGTGACAAAAATATTTGCTGAATTTTTATGTGATCCAATATCAGCTCCTGCAAGATATCCTTGAAACTTTCTTTCAGAAGCGTGTATATATCTGCAACGCTATTACTGTTGTTTTCTGAGATGATCTGTCGAATTTGTTCCTTTGCAACTGCCATAAAAAATACAAACTATTTTACACTACCTATCTTTTAGTAACTGTTCAGCATCCTTGCAAGATAATAGACTGCTGAATGGTTACTTAAGATCTATATATGTTGGTTCACCAGCACCACCAATAATTTTATCAGCAATATCTAAATCTTCATCTATTTGGATTCGAAACTTCTCCCCAACCGGTTCCCATCCATAATTATTTTCTTTTGAATATATCTCGTCAGAATCAGTTTTTTCCTGTACATAATATTCATCATCCAGTTGTTCTGCTGATTGTAAATCCCACCGGATTTTTCTCTGATACAATTGTAAATCGAGATATTGACAGTTTTTGTCTGGCAGCGACATCTGGAAGTTATCCTCATCAACTACATCGCCTTCTTCATAGTCACCAAAAACACTGGTTTCGAACCTCAATTCATTTTCCGGTCCAAATCCTGCACCTTCAAAACTCACTGGATTGCCAAAACTATCTGTGCCTTTCAGTTTCAATTCATATTCATTAAGCCATTTATCATCCGGAGTCACCCCAAGTGCCGTAATCCTGGAATGTAAATCGTTCATCGCAAGTTCCTTTAAAATCAGATTACCTCCATCTCCACCTGAAATTTCCATATTCATTTTCTTTCGTATCGTCTGCTCTTTTAATTGCTCTGCTGTAATAGTAAAGTCATAAACAAACTCCGTAATATTCTCAGAACGATTTTTCTCAGAAATTGGCGCGCTACTTCCCACATCCAAAACAAGATGTATCTCTGTTTCTCCAGCTGGCAGTTCCACACCATCATACTCCTGCATCAGAACCATTTCTGTATCCATCTCATATTTTGTATAAGAGTCCAAATCCATTAGCCTTGTCGTGCTGCTAAAACTCTGATATCGCTTACCATTAATCAATGTTTTTTCATCATTAATCCATAAATATAGAGATTCTTTCTTTTTTTCTTCATAGTCAGGTTTTACTGATACAATCAAACTATAATTATCCAAAATTACTTCGTTGATTGTTAATGATATCCCACTCTTTGTCTGTACCTGATTTATCACTTCTGTATAGGCAGACAAATCTTTGGAAAATCCCATCAGCTCTCCTATTTTTGTAGTAAATTCTTTAACTGCCGCCTGAACATGCGAATTACCAGCCACTGTGATAAAAGCCAAAAGGATTGCTGCTGCCTGACCGATTTTTCGCCTGTACAGCCTGAAAATATCGCCTCTCTTTATTGTCCATGGTTTTCCTGCTTCTGCTATCAGTTCTTCATCAACCTTTCCAAACTCTTGTGAAAAGTCTAAGTATTTTTTCATATCAACACCTCACGTTTCAAAATACGATATAGTTTTTTTCGATTACGGCATAAATTTGTTTTAATACACCCTTGGGATACGCCATGTCTTTTCGCAATATCCTTTATGGAATCCAGATACCAATAACGCCTGATAAAAATATCCCTGTCTGAATCTGACAGTTTTCTCAGAAAATTTTCTATGATTTTTATCAGTTCTTTTTCCGCGATTTTTTCATCCACTACATAAGAAAAGCTTAATTCATCCATTTCACCACAAACGTCAGCAACATGCCCATCCATGCGCTTCGCAGCCTGCTTTTTACGAAAACAATCAATTGCAAATCCTCGTGCAATTTTTCCAACATATGCAGATAATACAGACGGCCTCCTGGGTGGTATATATTCCCACGCAGCAAGCCACGTATCATTTAAACATTCTTCCACATCCTCATGATTATTTAAAAGATTCCATACAATTTTATAACAATAACCCGAATACTTATTGCTTAACTCCTGAATTGCCGTTTCATCTCTGTTAAAAAACAACTCGATAATTTTTATATCCTCCACCGCATTTCTCCTTTTATTGTTTCAATAAGATATGATTATTCCTGCAGGATATCATCTTCTTATTATATAAGTCGAAAAAATTATACATAGGTTACAAAATTTTTCAATAAAAAAGGAAAAAGACCCACACTCCTTCAAGTCACACAAAAAAAAGACACCTCATACCGAGATGTCTCATTTAGCAGGGCTACAAGGATTCGAACCTTGAACTGACGGAGTCAGAGTCCGTTGCCTTACCGTTTGGCGATAGCCCTTTATGTTTTGTTTTCGCTACTTCGTTCGCGACAATTGGTATTATATAATAGTCTTCCGGAAAATGCAACCCCTTTTTTGAAATTTTTTTAATTTTTTTTATTTTTCTTCAAAAACATGAAAATACCGCCTATTTCCGGGACTTTTTTTATGTACTCAGAGTGAAATTATGCTATAATCAATAAAAACTTATTGCTGTTTATAATAATGTCTTTCGCAGAACTCTAAAACAGCAGGAAATATTTTTACGAGGAAATTTTAATAATAATTTTGTTCTCATAATGAGATATTATTATTAACCAAAAAGGAGAGCTATATATGAGAGCTAATAATCTTACTCTGCTCACAGACCTTTATGAACTTACTATGATGCAGGGCTATTTTAAGAACCCAACAAACCAGACTGTTATCTTCGATATGTTTTACCGTACCAATCCATGCGGAGGTGCATTTGCCATCACTGCCGGACTGGAACAGATGATTGAATATATTGAGAATCTTAAATTCACAGATGAAGATATCGAATATCTCAGAAGTCTGAATACTTTTGAAGAGGACTTCCTTGAATATTTAAGCAACTTCCGTTTCACAGGTGATATCTATGCAATTCCTGAGGGAACAGTTGTCTTCCCAAGAGAACCGCTTGTCAAAGTTGTAGCACCTATCATGGAAGCTCAGCTTGTAGAGACAGCAATCCTGAATATCATCAATCACCAGAGCCTCATTGCTACCAAAGCAGCCCGTGTTTGCTATGCTGCAAAAGGTGATGCGATCATGGAATTTGGTCTGCGTCGTGCCCAGGGACCGGATGCAGGTATCTTTGGCGCACGTGCCGCAGTCATCGGTGGATGTGCCGGTACTTCCTGTGTTCTCACAGGCAAAATGTTCGACGTACCGGTCCTTGGAACTCACGCACACAGCTGGATCATGAGCTTCCCGGATGAATATACCGCATTCAAAACCTATGCCAAACTTTATCCCAATGCCTGCACCTTACTGGTAGATACCTATGATGTCCTGAAATCCGGTGTTCCAAATGCAATTCGTGTATTTGAGGAAATGCGCGAAGAAGGTATTCCGCTTACCAAATACGGTATCCGTATCGACAGTGGTGATCTTGCCTACCTTTCCAAAGAAGCATATAAGATGCTTGCTGCTGCCGGATTTGACGATGCAGTTATTTCCGCTTCCAGCGATCTGGACGAATATCTCATTGAGAGCCTGAAGGCTCAGGATGCCAAGATTAATTCCTGGGGTGTCGGAACACGGCTGATCACCGCCAACGATAATCCTGCATTCGGCGGTGTATACAAACTTGCTGCTGTCAAAGATGCAGACAGTACCGAATTTACACCTAAGATCAAGCTTTCCGAAAACACAGAGAAAGTAACCAACCCTGGAAATAAAACCGTATATCGTCTCTATAATAAGAAAACCGGAAAAATCAGGGCAGATCTTATCTGCCTTGCTGATGAAAAGCTTGATGCAGACCAGAACATGGTTCTCTTTGATCCAATCGATACCTGGAAAAAGACAAAAGTTCTCGGCGGAACCTATGAAGTACGCGAACTTCTCGTTCCTGTCATCAGAGAAGGTAAACGGGTCTATGAATCTCCATCTGTTATGGAACTTCGCGAATACTGCCAGAAAGAGCAGAATACTCTCTGGGATGAATCCAGACGTTTCGTAAATCCTCAGAAAGTATATGTAGACCTTTCTCAGAAACTCTGGGATCTGAAAAAAGATCTTCTGGAAGAAATGAGTGAGAAAGCTCTCGACTGAGCATAAACTCAGATTAAGAGTAACAAAACAGACAAGTCCCCGGCTCCAACCGCAAAAATCAACAGGCAGTTGAAGCCGGGGACTTACTTGATTCAGTTAAAACATATGCTGACATCACAAATTTCGCTTTTAGTCCCAACTCTCATATTCGGTCCAAAAAGCCCTACACCGGATGTAACGATATTATGCATATTTCCTTTTTTCAGATAACCACAGGGATTTTCCCAGAAGAATCTGATCACAATATTTCCCGGAAATACCTGTCCGTCATGGGTATGTCCGCAGAGATCTACGTCCACACCTGTATCCGCCAGTTCCTGAAGTTCTCTCGGCTCATGATCGATAACCAACACTGGCAGTGACACATCCATACCCTCTGTGATTTCCTGCGGAGTCTTTCGTTTATCAATCCCCCGTCCCGGACGCTCATAATCCGGTCTTCCATACAGATAAAAAGAATCATCAATGAGCACATACTCATCTCTCAGAAGCGTAATCCCCGCTTTCTCCAGAAACTCATCCATCTCCGGGGTACTCTCTTTCTTTTCCTTACTGCCAAAGGTGAAGCCTGCCAGGATCTTTTCCTGAATATCATGATTTCCGTAACATGCATACACACCATACTTCGACCGAATTCCTCTCAATATCTCTGCCAGTTTTTCCGGATCATCCAGTGCCTCATATTCATTGTCAAAAATATCTCCTGCCACTACCACCAAATCCGGATTCTGCTCATTGATCTTCTCTGTCATCTGCTCCATCTGCTTGCATCCAATATTATATCCCAGATGAAGATCTGCGATCAGAACCACATTTAATTCCTTCATATTTCCTGCCTTTTTATCAACAGAAATATTGTACTTCGTTGTATGTATATTTCCGGCACTGAGCACTCCGTAAATACTGACTGTTGAAATGATCACCGCACAGACAGCTCCCACAACAGCAGTTCCCATATTACTGAAAAGCAATTCTCTCCCCGGAAAGGCAAAATTTCTAAGAGGATATTTCAGTAACAGTCTCAATCCATCCGCGATTCCCAGAGTCATAAGTGTATACATCAAAACACCGAGCCAGTAATTACTCAGAAGCTTCATAAATCTCCTGAATCCTGATGCAGGTGCCATAAATGCGATCAGTATACTAAACACTACAAATAAATATACAAGTCCAATCCCCCTGCACACCCACACATTCCGAAAAACCGTATGCAGTACCTGAAACCAGTGCAGGCTGCGAAGCAGGATATACACGCATACCAACAGATAAAACGGTGCCAGATATATTGCAGCCATATAATATGTCTCCTTTCCAACTCTCATTGCCATAACAATTTTATTACTATAACAATTCCAGAAAATCATAACTGCTTCTTATTATACAAAAAAGAATCCTCAGCCGCTAGTGTGCCGACAAGTTGATTCTTGAAACAATCTTGCAGGATAAATTTTCTTATTTCAAGGCGGAGGAAGGAGGCGTAGCGGTGGCTACGGCGACCGACGACAACGCGGAAATAAAAAATTTAGACGCAAGATTGTTCGAGAAATCAACTTGTCGGTACACTACCCTAAGCTGCTGAAGATTCTATGAATTTTACTGTTCCATCTGTCTTCCCAGAAATCCGCTTGCTGTTCTGATGAGCATCTTCTCTGATTCACCCATCACATCCTTTTCATTCTTTCCCAGTAAAAGCACAGATCCTACTGTATCTCCTGCACTGATAATAGGCTGCATGATCTGGGAATACAAAGGTTCTCTCTGTTCCTGAGTCACAGGTATCCTGCTTCTGTCATTTCCGTTAGCAAACACAGAGCTTCTTTCCGTGATTGCATCTTCCAGAGCTTTGCTGATAGGTTTTCCCATATATTCCCTGCTTCCCTGTCCCGCAGCAGCCACTACCTGATCGTGATCTGTGATACACGCTACCATCCCGCTTGACTGCGCCAGCGCCTCTGCATATTCCTTTGCAAAGACATTCAGTTCTCCGATAGGGGAATACTTTTTCAGAATAATCTCCCCCTCCCGGTCAGTAAAAATCTCCAGTGGTGTCCCCTCTTTTATCCGCAGCGTTTTTCTGATCTCCTTAGGAATGACCACACGCCCCAGATCATCTATGCGCCGAACAATTCCTGTCGCTTTCATGCACTTTTCTTCCTCCTGTTTTTCCTTTTATCGAAGTTTACTGTCTTTGTACCCTTCAGTTTCCATATCATGTGTTGTATGGTTATTATGTGGAAAAACAGGCAGAATATACATTTCTGTATTTACAAAAAATGCCATTTAACCATAATCAGGCGGTTAAACCTGAGTAAAAAAGAATCCCTTCACCAGGCAGTCTCAATCTCTGCTTAAAGTGAAGGGATTTCCTCATCCATCGTTATTTATTTTACACGATAACCTTCGCAACTACAAGACCATAAACTTTAAGTTTATCACTGCCATTGCCATAAATCCAGCTGATCTCGCCTTCCGGTACGGGAATGCTTACAGCTTCTGTTCCGAAATTCTGATAAATATAATATTTCTCATTTTCATTCTCTCTCACTGTGATCTCCAGTGCATCCGGGATTTCTTCTTTGATTCCGCAGGAAACGCCGCTGTCTTTGAGCACTTTTTCAAGGAAGTCTCCATAGAATTCTTTATCAGCATCTGCTGCCACATACCATGCCTTACCTTTGCCGTATTCATTCACTGTCAGGCAGGAATAGCCTTCATAGAAATCACTTCCGTAGGTCATTAAAGTACATGCTCCGCGAAGCTCCACAAGGTCGCACAGATATTTACATGTATAAGTCTTATCCAGTCCAAGTTCATTGCCAGCCACAGGAACAAAAGAATTTTCTTCCCAGTCATAAAGGCCGTCAATTTCTGTGCTTCTGATTCCCAGTACATCCATCAGTCCATGTGGTGTTCCTTCCAGATAACACCTGTCTGTATCATCTGCAATTCCGGACCAGTAACTTGTGATCAATGTACCGCCGTTTTCCACGAACGCACGAACCTTTTTGGCAAAACCTTCCTTGAACATATAAACCATTGGAAGAGCCAGTACTTTATATTTATCCAGTTCACAGGTCATATCGATCACATCCACATTCACGCCTTGCTTACGGAAACCTCTGTAGAATTTCAGCATTGCTTCCAGATAATGAAGCCCTTTATTTCTGGGTCCCTGGCTGTCCTCCATTGCCCACTGGCTGTCCCAGTCATAAAGCATGGCAACCGAGCTGTTCACAGTTGTTCCTGCCAGTTCTTTTAACTCTTTCAGAACTTCTCCAACCCTGGAAACTTCTTTAAACACTCTTGTATCATTTCCACCGTAATGATCGATCACTGCTCCGTGGAACTTCTCAGAAGCACCTCTGCTCTGGCGAATCTGGAAATAGAGAGCACCTTCTCCGCCATGTGCAATTGCCTGCATGGACTGTGCAAAAAGCATTCCCGGTTTCTTTAATTTGCTCACACTCTGCCAGTTTGTAGAAGTCGGGCAGGATTCCATCTGGAAGAACGGCTTTCCTTTCAGAGAACGCATCAGATCATGGCACATACCATTGTCATAAGCTGTATCGATCACTGCTTCTTTATGCCATGTCGGATAAGTATCCCAGGAAACCACATCAATCTCTTTTGCAATCTTAAAATAATCTAAACCGCCAAAATAATGCATCAGATTAGCAGTAGTCGGAAGTGTGCTTCCTCCCTCTCTCAATGCTGCAATCTCATGATGAATGAAATTCGCTGTCTGATGAGTAACAAATCGTTTCCAGTCCAGATTCAGTGCATGAAGCTGTGTCTCACCAATCTTAGACGGACTCTCGATCTGGTCAAAGCTGTTATAAGTATGACTCCAGAAAGTGGTGCACCACTTATCATTCAGATTTTCAATAGTCTGATATTTCTCTTTCAGCCAGTTACGAAATGCTTCCTGGCACAGCGGACAATGACATTCTCCGCCATACTCATTGGAAATATGCCACAGGATCACACCCGGATGTGTGGCAACCTCCTGTGCCAGCTTTTTGTTAATAATATGTACCTTCTCTCTGTAAACAGGAGAAGTATAACAATGATTATGTCTGAATCCAAATAAGGCTCTGTGGCGTGTTTCATCTACACGAAGTACCTCCGGATACTTGTCTGCCATCCATTTGGGTCTTGCACCTGACGGTGTAGCCAGAATTGTAGAAATTCCTCTTTTATAAAGCTTATCAATGATTTCCTGCAGCCATTCAAAATGAAATACACCTTCTTCCGGTTCCAGTGTAGACCAGGAAAAAATCCCAAGGCTTACTACATTACAGCCAGACTCCTCCAGCATATCAATATCTTTTGCCAGAATATCCGGCCTCTTTAACCACTGTTCCGGGTTGTAATCACCGCCATGGAGCAGTTTATCTGTTCTAAAGTCCATACTTGTTCTGCCACTCCAAATGTGTTTAAATATACCCAAACACATCGAGAAATTGAAGTCCTTACGAATACTTCTTACTGCTTCATTGTGTATGTTTTGACGATTGCAGGCAATACGCTACTCACAGGTTTTTGTACACTCCACAGTCGTTAATTCCCGAAATAGCCTTCGGTACATACTTACATTTGCTTTTAATCATGCAATCCTGTAAGTTTTAGCATCTTTTAAATTAAGTGCCGCATTGAGATCCCTGTCTGCAACATAGCCACATTCACATCTGTAAATTCTATCTGAAAGCTTTAAGTTTTTCCTGACAGAACCACAATGGTGACAGGTCTTTGAAGACGGATAAAATCTATCTGCTACCCTTAATTCAATGCCGTTTTCATCACACTTGGCTTTAAGCCTTGTTCTAAATTCATAAAACTTCTGAGATGCAACAGCTTTTGAAAGACACCTGTTTTTCATCATTCCTTTTACATTTAAATCTTCAATCGTTATGTAAGACGGTTTGGTTTTCACTATCTCAGCGATTGTCTTGTTAATGTAATCCGTACGGATATTATCCATTTTATGATGAAGTTTTTGTACCTTAAGCCTTTGTTTCTGTATATTTGCTCTTTGAGTGGACTCTCCTTTCTTTAAATTTTCATACTTTCGGGAAAGACTTCTCTGTTCCCGGATCAGTTGTTTTTCAAGTTTCTTTAATCCTGCCGATTTGTTGATGTTCCTGTATGTCTTTCCATTTGAGACAATGGCAAGATCTTTTAGTCCAAGGTCTATACCGATTCCCTCGTTTGAGTTATTGTCGATATTGACATCAGGGATCTCTACAAGAACAGAAACATAAAATCTGCCAGCCTTAACAGACACTGTACCACTTCTGATCATATATCCATCCTTTGTTGTTGGGATATATCCTTTTTCTTTGATACGGACCCAGCCCAGAGTTGGGATCTTAAGTCTGTGCCTTTCGCATTGACAATCCTTTGGGTTATTTCTGACGAAATACATTTTCACATCAGATTTACCTTTCTTTTTAAATTTAGGAAAATCACTCTGATGTTTAAAAAATCTTGTAAAAGCAGTACATCCATCTTCGATAGACTTTTTTACGGCTTTTGAATACACTTCCCTGATCCATGTTTTGTCAGGATTATCTGGAATGTATTCGTTGTTAAGCCATAGACTAAAGCTCTTACCAGTCATAAACTTTTCACCATTATCATGCAGGGCTTTGTTGTGACCAAGGTAGAAGTTATAGACATATCGGCAAGTGCCTATCGTCCTGCGGATCCTGGCTTTCTGTTCTTCAGTTGGATTGATTTCCGTCTTGAAGCTCTTTAGCAATCTCTTCATCCCTTTCTATTTGTTTTTTATACTTACGAAATCCGTACAATCTGCAGGAAAAAACATGAAGTATAGATACAATATCCTGTACAAGTTCTTCTTGCGGTGATAGTTCTTCATTGTTCACTATCACCATAGTTGTGTTGAACTTCATACAGAATTTTTCAAACCAGTCATATCCAAATCTGATAAATCTGTCTTTATGTGTAACTATGATGGTTTTAATTTTTTGTTCCATTACTTCATCTAACAGCTGATTCCACTTTTTGCGGTTATAGTTTAAACCACTGCCATACTCTTCAATACATTGGTCTACAATCATTCCTCTTGCATTACAGAATTGACGTGAAAACGATACCTGATTCTGTAAATCATCCTTTTGATTTCTTATAGAAACTCTTGCATAAATAACAACCTGTCGAGTGTCATTCTCTGTATCTATGCCTTTAAATTGAAGATATTGGTTGTAAGTATAATAACGCCTGTCAGTTGGAGTTCGATTTGCTTTTAGCGTTCCTTCCCTGTCCCAACGCTGTAATGTTTTCACAGAGACACCTAATAATTCAGCAAAATCTTTTGGTTTATAATTAGTGATATTCGATGTGTTCATAGCAATACCTCCATGAGCATATTTCAACACATTTAATCACTAATATCAATATTATTAATCATTTAAAAACATTTCTCTTAATTCTCTATTCTCAGTCGTTTTCTTTTTCACTATCATATTTAATACTCTATCCAATTTCAAAACACACTATTCTCGCTGCTTATTACTTTTCTCAGTCAAAGCAGACGGGATTTGATTTCATTCTTCTTACAGGATATAGTTTGCAATTACTCCAAGCACCAGCAAATGCAAAGGATAAAAAGCATAATAGACATATTTATTGATGTAATCCTTTCTCTCTCCAGTGCAGCACCAGATTCCACAGAACGCAATCGGTCCGGTCACATACATCAGACTGATAATACATCCCAGCACTGTTTTCAGCACATTTCTTGTCTCAAACACATAGAACACAAACACAAGCAGAACAATACAAAGTCCATACTCTGCCCGGAAAATGCTCACCCAGACAATAGCTGCGATCAGGATCAGTACCTTTAACATACCACCTGTAAATCCGGAAGTTTCTTTAAACAGATCTAAGCATTTCAGCATAATCAGGCAGATACACATCGTGATCATTGCGTTCTGACTGGAAAAGTCCCATACTTTTCCGCAGATTGCCAGATCATATGGAATCTCACTGACCAGTGCAGTAACAGCCATCATGATCAGATACTTCTTATAATCCGATGTATTACGAAATCCCTCTACCAGCAGAAACGCAAATACGGGAATCGCCATCCCGCCTATAAGCTGCATAATGGATCCGACTCCCGCAAGTGTCATCAAACGGGAATCCTGAGACATCGCCTGGTTCAGACTCTCCTGAGTATACTGGTCTAAATGGATCAGGCCTTTTTCAATAATGGCAATTCCAACTGTCTGGATCAGCATAGTGATACATGCAAACATCTTCAGCCCATCAGCTGTGATATCCGGAGTTTTCCAAACGATTCCTCTTCTTCCCGTTGTCATATTCATAATATCAACCTTTTACAGCACCGCCTGTAATTCCTTCCACATAGAATTTCTGCATGATCATAAACAGAATAGAAATCGGTATGGATACCAGTACACCACCTGCGCAGAACTGAGTAAAATAAGAATTGATAAGGCTCTTATCCAGCATCTTGTACAGACCAATGGCAACTGTATATTTGGAAGAAATACCGGCATTCAGGATCATCTTTGCATATACGAAATCCATCCATGGCACCAGGAAACTGCTGATAACTGTATAAACAACAATCGGGCGGCTCATGGGCAGAACCATCTGGAAGAAGATTCTTGCCTCACTGCATCCATCAATTCTGGCAGCCTCGCAGAGTGCTCTCGGAACTGTATCAAAGAATCCTTTCGCAATCAAATAACCAAGACCTGAAGAAGCAGAGTAAACCATGATCAGACCGGCATAGCTGTTTGTCAGATTAAAAGATTTCAGTGTGAAGTAAACTGCAATCATTGCCAGCATACCAGGAAACAGATTCAGGATAACTGCCATGTTCATCAGCGGTTTTCTCATCTTGAATCTCATAACAGATGTTGCATATGCAACCATCAGTACGAACATAGTGGAAATCACACATGTAAAGCATGCAATGATAAATGTATTCAGAAACCACTGCGGAAACTGAGATACAGAATCTGAATGAAACAGCTTCATGTAATTGCTGATGCTCCATTCCTTCGGAAAAAATGTACTGGTATTCATTCCTGAATATGCACTGAAGGAAGTACATAACAGCCAGATGATCGGGATCAGCCAGATAAATGCCAGCACTGCGATCAATAAATTATGTAATACTATAGAAGAAGTACGACTGTCTTTCATCTTTTTCATTATTGATATGTTCCCTCCTTATCTCCCTTGATCATCCTGTTAAATGCAACCAGGGTGAATACTGCACAGATAATAAACACGATAATACCGATTGCTGATGCCATCTTATAGTTGTAGTAATCCTGAGTCAGACGGAACAGCCAGGTAACCAGAAGGTCAACCTCTTTTGCCTGTGAGCTTGCCATTGCCTGATTAGTTGTTGTATAAACATCCTGTGTGAGCAGATAAATAACATTAAAGTTATTAATATTTTTTACAAAGTCTGTGATCAGAGCAGGTCCTGTTACAAAGAGCAGATATGGCATTGTAATCTTTCTGAATATCTGGAAGTTTGTTGCACCGTCTACTCTTGCACTCTCAAGCTGGTCAGAAGGAAGGTTCATCAGAACACCTGTTGCAATCAGCATCTGATACGGAACACCAATCCAGATATTAATGAGAATGATCATTACATGTGCCCAGCCCGGAGCAGAAAGAAACGGAATATAGCTTGTGGACACAAGTCCTATGCTTCTTAAGAATCCGGTCAGTCCAATGCTGTGACAGATTGTGTTGACGATACCACCATTGGAGAAGAAATTACGCACCAGCAGAAGTGATACAAACTGCGGGACTGCAATCGTTACGATAAATAAAGTACGCCACATCTTCGACAGTCTTGTCTTCTTGCTGTTAAGAAGCAGTGAAAGCAGGATACCTCCGATATAAGTTGTAAATGTTGCGAAGAAAGCCCATACAAGTGTCCATCCCAGAACCCGCACAAATGCATATCCGAACGTAGATGTAAGACCGCCGCCGCCAAACAAACTGATAAAGTTACTGAAACCTACCCATGAGAACAACTCAGTAGGAGGCATATGCTGCTGATCATAATTTGTAAATGCTACAAAGATCAGAAGTAAGATTGGGATTAATGTGAAAATCACAACTCCAAGTACCGGAAGTGTCAGTAATGTAATATGAAACTTCTCTTCTGTCAGTGATCTGAGATCTTCTTTAAAAGTATTGATATGCTTTCCCGCTTCTTCCATTTTCTGAAGTGTATAAGCATTGATCACGTTCTTAAACCACACAACAGCTGCCGCAAACCATACAACAAAGCTGAACAATGAAAACAACAGGATCGTAAAGGAATTATCATAATCATTAAATTCACTTTTCATTGTTTTCATGTTAAAGACTTTTTCCATCTTTACAGTACCAAGGGTACTGAATTTTGGTACATACTGCATTGCAAATTTCACTGAAAAAACGATCACTGCGATCTCCAGCAATGTCATCAGTACTGCTTTCACATACTGTTTACGCTTTGCATAGCCTGCGCCCATCCAGATCAGGGACAGCTTTACAAAGGCATCACCTTTCACTACAGCAGTACCAAAGTCAGCAAAAAATCCACCGATGGATTTAAAGAATCCACTCACTGCCGCTGCAGCAGAATTATTGTCCTGTGCTGCCATATCTCTCCTCCTCGTCATTTCATTTTTGTTACTATCTTTTCTCAGACAGCATCTGCCGTTTCCTTAAAACAGCTCACATGCCGTTATGCATATGGGCCATTTTTTAAAATCTGTTATATAATTTTTTTATTTTACAATTATTCTACAGAAGCAGCAGCACCCTCTACCAGATTATCAAGTGCTTCCTGGATTGCATTATCATCATCCGCAGATAATGTTCCCTGTGCAATCAGTTCTCCGAATGTCTTTGCAGGATCCCAATATTTTCCGCCAACCTTCTGAGCCTGTGCATATTCAGACTGAGCTGCAAGTGCTGCAAGTGCTACATTTTCCTGAACAGAATCAGATGCTGCTACATTCTTGTTTGAAGGACCGCTTTCTCTCTGATCAAAGAACATCTGCTGGGATTCTTCATTTGTAAGGTACTCAGCAAGAAGAACTGCCCATCCGGAATTCTCAGAATAGCCGTTTACACCAACATATTTGTAACCGGCAACAGATCCCTGCTGAACCTGTTTGTCACCAACTGTGAATGTAGGAAGCTTTGTTGCTGCATATCCGTCACCAAATATCTCCTTTGCTGTGATTGCATCCCATGTACCGGAAACGCATGCTGCCAGATTACCGGATGCAAGCTGATTAGACATATCACCATCAGCAACTGCCATAAATGCCGGATTAGATGTAATATCAAGCATTCCTTTTACTACATCAACACCTGTATATCCATCAGCACTTGTTCCGTTCCAGTCCATAGTTGTTGTTCCGTCATCATTAAGTCCTGTTGTAAATCCTGCTCCATAGAAGAAAGAAGCATTGTACCATCCGGAAGCAAGTGTCATACCAACTTTCTTTCCGGCCTTATCAGCTGCTTCAAGAAGGCTGTCCCAGCTTGCTGCATCTTCCTCGGAAATTACAGATGAATCATAGTAAAGAAAATATCCGTTGTCAGCTGCTCTTGGAAATGCATACAGACTGCCATCAATTGTTGCTGCATCAATAGCGCCTTCAACGTTTGCAGCTTTTACATCATCAAGTGTTGTATCTGCAAGCTGAAGTGCTTCTGCATAATCATCAAGTTTCAGAAGTGCTCCTGCTTTTACAAGATCCGGAAGCTGATCATCTGCGAATGCATATACATCTGCACCAGCCTCTACGTCTGTCAGAATAGTATCTTTTGCAGTAGACTCAGATTCTACGCCAATCTGAATATCAAATTTCTGATCTGCATACTTCTCCTGGAATTTATCTGTCAGTTCTTTTAATAAATTCTGGTCTTCTTCAGCTCCCCATACAGTCAGTTTAATTGTCTCATCCTCTGCTGCACTTACACATACTGTGCAGGAAAGTGCCATAGCTGCTGCCAGTAACGGTGCAATCACCTTTTTTACATTTTTTCTCATTTTCTCTTCCTCCTGTTTTTGATGGTTATGCCTAAACAGCCCGCATCCGATTTGCGTAATAAACGCCCTCAGTTTTGTTTGCGCAACCGTTTGTTCATATTTTTAGTATATTCCTTTATATTTATAAAGTCAATTAGCCATTATTATCTAATTTCAAAACTCTTTTTTTGTCATATTGCACAATTCAGTTTGATTTTTTCGTTTTTTCATACAATGATATACTTGATTTGTGCAACCGTTTTCATTTTGATAAAATCAGATTGTCCAGAGAATTTCAACCGATTTTTTTATACACAAAAAGTTCTCTGCTTATTGATCCTTACAATAAATACAGAGAACTTTCTAATCCTGCCATTCATTTTCAATTTCTATAATCTGATCGGATTTTACATCCATATACTACTGTGTCGACTCCCGCAACACTACCTGGTAGTTCAGAGGCACTGTATCCTCCAGTGGCTTCTCTCCCAGGATGTTCAGTAATTTCGCACATGCCATCTTTCCCAGTCTTACCGTATCAAAGCGTATACTGGTAATCGGTGGATTATTATATTCCAGATTCTTACTGTCATACATACTGGCTATTTTTATTTCTGCAGGAACCGATATTTTCTTTTCCCTCAGACTGCTCAGACACATGCTGCAGATCACATCATCCATACAGACAATACCATCCGCGCCTTCTTCAAGCAGTCTCTTCACAGCATCAGATACTGCTGCCTGATTATCCGTATCCATGAAGATTAGATTTTCGTTAACAGAAACTCCCATTTCCTCATGTGCTTCCAGAAAACCCTGATATCTGCTTCCGGTAACATTATAGGACTGATTTCCACCCAGAAGTGCCAGATTCCGAAAACCTTTCATCAACATAATACTTGTCAGTTCTTTTCCGGCTTCCTGGTTCTTGTTATCTACAAACGGAACTTCCGGATCTGAAGACGGGCCGATCAATATATATGGTTCCTTACAGTTCTTCAGATATTTCTGTACCTTGGAACTTACCACTGCTCTGCTTACAATGATCCCGTCGACTTTTCGATTTGCCTCCAGTCTCTGTATCTGCGATACATCTGCTCCATCAATCATAGAAATAATAATATCATAATCATAGGAGGAAGCCATCTCACAGATTCCATTCATACAGTCTTTAAAAAAAAGGAACTCTGTGGCAACATAATCCTTCGGCATCAGCAGTGCAATATTATAAGTTTTACGCTGTGCCAACCCCTTTGCCACAACATTGGGTCTGTAATCATGTTCTTTTATAAATGCCCGTACTCTGTCTCTTGTAGCCTGACTGATTCTTCCCTTTCCTGAAATAGCACGTGATACCGTAGTCTTACTTACCCCAAGCTCCCGGGCGATATCTTCTATTGTATATATCTTCTTTTCTTCTGTTTCCATAAAATACCCCACTTTTTGCGCAACCACTTGATTATATTCTATAAAATAACAAAATACTCAAGCACTTACAAGTAACTTTTAAAGAAGATATACCGGCAGTTCCTCATTAATATGAACAGAACCTTTTGCTGTTTTTTTCTTTTCTTCTGTAACAGATATTGTTTCCGGTTTCTCTGCCTCTTTTGTGGATACAACGGGCTTCTTTACGGTTTTCCCGGCACCTGCATTTGCTGCACGCCGAATACTCTCCCTGCCTACTGACATAATTCCATGACCTCCTCTGCCAATCTCGTATATTCCCTGGCACTTCTGCTTGATTTTTTATATTCCACAACCGGAATACTGTTATCCTGTGACCATTCTACAGAGCTGTCCACTCTGATGATCTGCTCAAATACATGAATATCCTCAAGTTCATGCAGTGTTTCCATTGTCTGTTTATAATAACTCTTTCTTGTATCTACCTTTGTCACTGCAATTCCGGCAACTTCCAGTTCCGGAGTAATCTGCTTTACTTCATTAAGAAATTCAAACATATTCGCAAGTCCGAACATTCCCCATGGACTTGCCTCAACAGGAATAATTACCCGGTCTGATGCACAAAGGATATTCATCACCCAACCCCCCAGCGTAGGAGGTGCATCAATCAGAATATAGTCATAATTTCCTGCATCCTTTATCTTCTGAATGCATTTTCGCAGGATAAATTCTCTCTGCCATTTTGTAAAAAGTTCATATTCTATAGAACTCATCAATGTAGATGATGGTATCAGATCCAGATTTTCGTAGGGAGTATGTACCACATAACCGCTGAGCTCTTCCTGTTTTCCGATTGCGCAATACAGATTCTTCTCTCCTTTCGCCTGCTCCAGCACCCAGTGCTCCGGAAAAAAGGCAAGAGAAAGATTTAACTGCATATCTCCATCGATCAGAAGAACCTTTTTCCCTGCCTGAGCCATCGCCGCTCCAAGGTTTGAACAGGTTGTGGTTTTTCCACTTCCACCCTTATTATTTGTAAAACATATCGTTATGGTTTTTCCCATGGAACTGTCTCCTTTACCACTTACTTTACTTGTATTATAGGAGATTTATCATATAGATTCAACTGTTTTCCTCATCTTCGCAACCCTGTAACTCATTTGCATTGCCGGACAAACATTTCTTTGATTTCCAAAATAAGCCCTTGATTTTTTGTTTTTTTGTGTTATAGTATTTATATACTTGATATATAGTTTTTAAAACTATGTTATATTGTTTTCATTGTATTTATCTGAATGAATGGAGGCGTTTTTATGAAATTTAAATTAAAAGATCCCGGAAGTGCAATCACTCATGGTATTGCCCTTCTTCTCGCTGCAGTCGGAGCAGTTCCTCTTATTATCAAGGCAGCGCGTTCTTATGATGTGCTCCATATTGTTGCTTTAAGTATTTTTATCCTTACCATGGTTCTGCTCTATGCAGCCAGTACCATTTACCATTCTGTAGATTCTACAGAGAAGGTCAATCGACGGCTGCGAAAAATGGATCACATGATGATTTTTGTGATGATCGCCGGAAGCTATACTCCTGTATGCCTGATTGTTCTTCATAACCGCATTGGATATATTCTGTGCGCGCTGGTATGGAGTATTGCAGTCCTCGGCATTATCTTAAAGGGCTGTTGGATTACCTGTCCCAAATGGTTGTCCTCTGTACTGTATATCGCCATGGGTTGGCTGTGTGTACTAGCATTTGTTCCAATCTTCCATGCACTCCCACGTGCAGGATTTGACTGGCTTCTTGCAGGCGGAATCATTTATACCATCGGTGGTGTGATCTATGCATTAAAAGTTCCGCTTTTTAATTCCAGACATAAGAATTTTGGTTCCCATGAGATCTTTCACATCTTCGTTATGCTTGGAAGTGCCTGCCATTTCATTGTCATGTACTTTTTTGTTGCTCCACTACCTGTATAACCGTCAATTTGCCAATAAACAAAACAAGGGGTTGCAGCACCGGATTTTTTCCGGTGCTACAACCCCTTAACAATACAATTTTCTCTGCTGCAGCATAATCCCTGCAGGAAAGCTTTTATATTACACAGCTACTCTTCTTTCCGGATACAATCCATAGGATCCATATCCCACGCCAAAATATCCATAATAGCTCTTCGCCTCTGCGAACAGCGGATCATATACTCTGCCTCCGATTTCAGCCCAGCAATGACCGCTTCCGTCAGTTGCCGTTGTATCTACGCAGACATAAACATTCTTATATCCAAGAGCCTTTGCAAGATAGGCAAACGAACAGGCATCTGAGAAACAGTCCCCGCCTTTTCCGCTCAGTATCAGATAATCGTTTGCATATAACGCAGGCCATGCAGTCTGATTATAAAATATTCTTCTGGTATCGTAATAATGCTGATACATTACCCATCTGAAACAGGTTTCAAATTTCTCACTTTTTGACATACTCGGTTTTGTGATCTTGCTGACAACATCCTTTGCTCTCTGCAAAGTCTCATACTCATACGCTTTGGTGGAATTCATTTTCTTTCCATTTGGATAATAAATCGTATTTCCTTTTTTCCAGGCTTCCAGAATTCCCTTTTCTGTACAATAATAAATTGTATTTCCAACTTTAACTGTTTTCGTTCTCAGAACACCCTTGTCACTGAAATAGTAATATTTTCCGCTGATTTTCTTAACGCCACTGTAACGTATTCCATTGGAACCAAAATAATATTTCTTGTTATTGTATTTGATCCATCCGGTTTTCATAAATCCTTTGGGACTGAAATAATAAACTCCACCATGGATTTTACGCATTCCTGTAAGATACTATCCATCTTTAAAATATTTCTTATTTTTTGTTCCATACTCATACCAGCCATTTTTCACCTCCGGTATGGGTGTTGGTGCAGGTGTCTCGATTGGTGTTACATCCGGAGCCGGTGTTTCAATCGGGATCGGTGTTACAGTAACATCCGGTACTTCTGCTGCCATGGCCGGGACACTGCCCATCACACATACTGCACATACTGCAAGCCATTTTGTCATCTTTTTCATTTTCTCTTATTCTCCTTATCTGACGGGTTCAGAAGCTCAGCAACTCCAGTTTTTTATTTCTGGTAAATTGTTTAATCTCATATTCACGTCTCATCGCTTCTTCTTTTGTTGAAAATCCTTCATAATATACAAGTGTAACCGGTCTTTTGGTCCTTGTATATTTCGCGCCGTTCTTTCCCTCGTTGTGTGCTTTCATACGTTTTTGTAGACAGTTTGTCCACCCTGTATAAAGAGTCCCATCTGCACATTTAACAATGTAAGTATAATTCATCATAATCACCCGACAGTCATATATTATAATCAAGCAACTGTCTTATTGTCTGGAATTGCATTATTTGAAATTTTTTATAATTTATGTAAAGGACAACTGCTATCTTTTGCGGTCGTCCCTGTTTCTATAATAAACAGTCGGTTTAAAACACGTATATCATCCGGACACATATTCTTTCTGACAGCCAGATCTCTCAGCACCAGAAATACCAATATGTCAAAAAAGCAGGCAGGGAAACCGACTGCGGATTTTCTTTCCCACCTGCTTTATTATACGTTTATTTTCTTATTTTGTGAATATCATTTTTCGAAGATTCCAGAGATTTCCCCTGAATTTTCCGCCTTTTACCTTTAGCTGCAGATCTTCACGATCCGGATAATATCTGGTTGAGAATACAATCTCTCCATCATTCAGATAAAGTTCCACTGCAGAAGTATCTGCAAGAATCCGGATATTGTTCAGTTCACTGACTTTCGCTTTCCGCTTATTTCTTCCTGCACCCGCAATTTCAGAAAATCCAATCTCCGCAATTTCATTTTCATATTTAAAGAGCATCTGTCCGCCCATACTGATCTGAAAACTTCTGTCTGTCACTGCAATATCTTCAATTAACAGATCAAAACCTTCATTTACTTCTACACGAACCTCAACAATTGATTTTTCATCATCAAGAATTGTTTTCTCTTTTCGGAGTCTCTCCAGTTCTTTTGCCGGATACTGGAATATTTTTCCATCCTTTACCCTCAGTTCCCGCGGTACGGTAAGACAGTGCTGCCAGCCTTCATCAATGGTTTTATTGGTATATTCCTCCTCTGCATCCGGCATTCCCATCCATCCTATCAGAAGTCGCCTTCCGCTGTTATCTGTAAAGGTCTGTGGAGCATAAAAGTCAAATCCCATATCCCACTCACGAAAGTCTCTTTCATCTACAGAGCCATCCTCTTTTACCGGAAAATAGCCTGACTGATAGATATTCTGAAAACGAAATTCTTCCCTCTTCAAGCCCTGTGGTGATACAGACAGAAATTTCTTCCCGTCCAGTTCGAAATAGTCCGGGCATTCCCACATATAGCCAAAAGCTTCCGGTGTGGTTATTATATGTTTAAATTTCCATTCTTTCAGATTTTCTGATTCATAAACCAGAACTGCACCTTTATCTCCCTTAAGACGTCCACCAAGAACCATAAAATACCTGTCGTTTTCTTTCCAGACTTTCGGGTCTCTGATATGACAGGTAAACTCTTCCGGATATTTTTCAAAAGAAATTATCTCTTCTTTATCTCCGAAATGAATTCCGTCCTCACTTTCTACATGAAGCGTACTGGTCTCACGTCCTTCATTAATATAATCATAATCACCGTCAATCTTTACATTCCCGGTGAAAAACAAATGAAGTTTTTCACTCTCTGCCAATGCAGATCCGGAATAGACACCATGACAGTCATAAGGAGAATCCGGATAAAGAGCTGTCCCTTCGTATTTCCAGTCTACCAGATCTTCGCTTGTATAATGTCCCCAGAATTTCAGTCCACCTTCCACATCAAAGGGAGCGTATTGAAAAAACACATGATATTTGCCTTTATACCAGCATAGTCCATTCGGATCATTGAGCCATCCGACCGGCGGCATCAGATGATGTCCAAGCCGGAATCTTCCTTCTGTCAGATCTGCGTTCTTTTCAATTACTTTTATATTTCTTTCAAGAACTTTAGTTAGCGTACTCATTTCACAATCTCCAATACTTTATCTGATGGTGTTACCGAATCTTCCGACAGAATTTTCACATCTTTATAATCATCCGAATTCGTTACAATAAGAGGAGTCGTCACATCGTATCCTGCTGCCTTAACTTTCTCCATATCAAAGGAAACCAGAAGCTGGCCTTTCTTTACGTGATCTCCATTCTTTACATGAGATGTAAAATATTTTCCATTCAATTCCACTGTATTGATCCCGATATGGATCAGAAGCTCCATACCACTTTCCGTACTTAAACCAACTGCATGCTTTGTATCAAAAACAGTCTCAACCACAGCATCACATGGAGCAACAACTTCACCCTTCGATGGAATTACGGCAATTCCTTTTCCAAGTACTTCCGAAGCAAATGTAGCGTCATTTACCTGGGAAAGCAAAATCGCAGTTCCTTCTGATACACTATAAAGCACAGAATCATCTGCATTGCTTTTTTCTGTTGTTGATTTATCTCCCACAGCTTCAACACTTTCTGTCTTTTCAGAAACATTAGTGTCCTTATATCCAAACAACCAGGTAAGTACAAAGGCAGCACCAAATGCAATCACAAACATAAGAATATAAGAAACCGGATTATTCAGACAAAGAAGAATTCCAAAGATACCGGTTACGCCAGTTCCCGTAGCCCCCAGTCCTGTAACAGATGCAAACAGTGCACCAAATGCACCACCAATACATCCCATCACAAATGGTTTTCCAAAGCGAAGGTTAACACCAAAAATCGCAGGTTCAGTAATTCCCATACAGGCACTTAATGCAGACGGAACTGCCATTGATTTAATCTTCTGATCCTTTGTCTTAAGTGCTACTGCAAGAGTGGCTCCACCCTGTGCAATATTCGCTGCAGAAGCAAGAGGCAGCCAGTAAGTAACTCCAAATTTAGACAACTGTCCAAGATCAATGATCGTGTACATATGGTGAACACCGGCAACCACCGTCGGTGCATAAAACGCACCCATAATAAAACTTCCGATACCAAATGGCAATGCGATCAGCCACTGAATCCCATTCAGAAGTCCGTTCTCAACAGTAACAAAGATAGGTCCGATAATGGATAATGTCAGATATCCTGTTACAAAGACACTTACAAGCGGAGTAACAAACAGATCAAACATTGCCGGCACTACTTTGTGAAGTCTCTTCTCAATCTGAGCCAGTACCCATACTGCAATGATAACCGGAATTACATGCCCCTGATATCCGACCATATCAATAGAGTAAAGTCCAAACCATACTTTCTGAGTTGCTTTAACACCTTCTGTGGCAACTGTCCATGCATTCTGGAGATTTGGATGAATCATGATCATACCGATAACTGCACCCAGATACGGGTTTGCACCAAACACTTTAGCACCGCTGTATGCGATGAGGATTGGCAGGAACGTATATGCCGTATTACTGAAAAGCTGTGCAAATGTATAAATAGAACCGCTGGTATCAATATTCAAAAATCCATTGTTTACCATGAAGTTCAGTGCTTCCATAATTCCCATCAGGAAACCGCTTGCAACAATTGCAGGAATAATCGGCACAAAAATATCTCCAAGTGTCTTGATCAGTCTCTGTACCGGATTTGCCCTGGAAGCCGCAACTTTTTTCAGCTCTTCTTTACTGCTCTCAGAAACTCCTGCAATCCGGATGAACTCATCATATACTTTATTAACTACACCTGTTCCCAGAATGATCTGCATCTGTCCCTGTGCAAAGAAAACACCTTTTACACCTTCAATGTTCTCAACATATTCCTTATCAGCCTTTGAATTATCACTGATAACCAGGCGAAGACGTGTGGCACAATGAGCTGCGGAAATAATATTTTCTTTTTTACCGATATGGTCATATATCTCCTGTGCTGTTTTTCTGTAATCCATAATATCCTCCTTTTATGGAATCGTTCTCATATAAATGTACACTTTAAAATTCTCACATATTCAACAAATTTCACTTGTTAATCTTATAAAAATACCTTTTAACCTTAATATCATCTTATACCATTCCAAATTTACTCTGATATCTGATTATAACTCAGCAGATGTCTTGCACTCTCACGATATTTCTTATCTAATCACCAATATGTATTTCCTATGGATTGTATGTACTTTTTATGGAATCGTTCTCATATATGCTATTATATCTGGGCGTTTTTTATTTGTAAATATGTAACATATCACAAATATTATATCCATTTTTTATATATTATTTCCAAAACACTCCCTTTAATATATATGTAAATCCAATTATTCAGAAAAAAAGAACTCTGATGATTGCCTCAGAGTTCCTCTTTCATGTTCAGTCATATATTTCGGTGAGACTCTCTGAGTACCACCTTACATCCCATTTTTATTTCTTTATGTACAGATGATGTTTCCTTAGATTCTATCAAATCTACCAGCACTTTTGCTGATTCCATTCCACTTGTCTTGTAAAAAAAATGTACAGTAGTCAGCTTTGGTTCTATGATCTTTCCCAGAAAACTGTCTCCCATTCCGGCAATCTGAACCTGTTGAGGAATCTGATATCCGTTCTCCTTTAGCCAATTTGCCGCTCCAACTGCCATAGTATCTGTTGCACAGATCAATGTATCTACATCGGGATGCTCCGTAAAAAGTTCTTTCGCTTTCTCATATCCTGACTCTAATGTGAAATTTCCGCATTTTACACATCCACTTTCCAATGTGATCTGATTTTCTCCAAGAACCTTCTCCACACCTGATTTTCGCTGCCTGCCAACTGCCTCATCTTTATCCGTAACTGTAATATATCCAAACTTCTTTCCTGTCTTCACCATCTGTTCAGTAAGATTTACGGCAGCCTTATAATCGTCCTGAAAAATACATGGATAACCATCCAGCTGTTGTCCAAGTAAAACAATCGGAACTTTAAATCCCTTCATCATTTCTCTGTGCTGTTTTGTCAATATGGTGGCAATAAAAATAACACCATCGACCTGATTATCCCTGAACAGCGAAAGATATTTCAATTCTTCTTCAACACTGTTATTTGTATTTGCCAGTATCAGCTGATATCCTTTTTTGGTAAGTATGTCACTGATTCCGGCAACTTCCCGGCTGATCGTATTGGAATCTATCTTTGGCAGAATTACTCCGACCAGTTTTGTCTTCTTAGTACGCAGCCTCTGCGCCTGTGAAGAAGGCTGATACCCGGTTTCTTCAATAACTCTGCTGATATTTTTTTTCTTTTCCTCACTGACATAACCATTGTTCAGATACCTGGATACGGTAGCTCTGGAGACCCCTGCCAGTTTGGCAATCTCATTAATATTCATATAAAAAGCTCCTCTTTCATGCTGTCTGTATAATTTCCGAAAGTATTTTTATAACCAGCAGTATTTTATGATGCTAGTGTGCCCCTAACCTGATATCCACGAATTGTTAACTGCTGAATCACTACATATTTTGTATTATACTACACATATCATTTCTGTTGCAAATATCAAAGTACTGTTTATACGTTACTGTCTTGGCCCTATACCAAATTAAGGGCTGCCGATCTACGGCAGCCCTGTTTTTTTCTTCTATTTCATTATGGAAGATATTCAATCGGATCTATTGGTTCTCCATCCTTTTTCATTGCAAAATAAAGATTGGTTCCTTCTGTGCTGTAATATTTTGTAGGCTGTGCAATATATCCTATCGTCGTTCCCTTTTTAATTGTATCTCCTTCTGACACTGTCAGATCTGTAAGCTGTCCATAAACAGCCTGATATCCATTTCCAAGTTCCATTGTCAGTGTAGTACCCGTCTGCGCATTCTGCTCTATAGAATAAACCTTGCCATTAACAGCAGCTACCACAGGTGCTCCCTCTACTGCACCGACAGCAATAGCCGGACTCAATTTATACTGATCAAGCGTCGGAAAATAAGTAGTCTGATCCATACTGTAATCAAGGAGAACATTTCCATTCACCGGCCACTCCATTAATGTATCTTCCGAAAAATTTACTGTCGCAAGATTCAGGGCCGATGCCGAAACATCTGTTGCTTCATCTGCCTGATCTTCTGATAGCGTCTGGGATTTCATATTTGCATTTACTGATGATTCTTCTGCTTGCTGAGAATTTACAGCATTGTCAGTCTTATCCACATCTGCAGTATTATCTGATTCATTATTATCCACAGTATTCTGAGCTGTTTCCCCATACATTCCTTGTTTTTGGAATGTAACCTTTGTATCATCCAAATCTTCCCCGTCATCGGATATCCACTGATTTTCTGACTCCACATGATTCGTTCCTGCATCTTCACTCAATTGTTCTTCCGTATCCTGTGTACTTTCACCGACATTTTCTGTTTTTTCTTCAGGAGTTTTCTCTTTGACCGGGGAGGTACCTAACTGATAAACTGTAATTCCCAATGCTGCTACAGCGGCCAGTCCAACGGAATTGGCAATGATTCTTGTCACTTTGTTATTCATCATATTCCTTTCACCTCTGTTTTCATCTTCATATCTATAGGGTGTCCAGAATATTCGTATCTATTCAGCAATTTACAGATTTTATGTTCAGCACATCCATCTCAGGAAAATAATATTGTAAGATCTCTTTTGCATTCGCAGACTCCTTTGCCATCTCATTCCCTCCATATTGTGAGAATCCTAATCCATGACCTTTTCCTCTACATAAAAATCGTACTTCCTTTCCAGACTTCTGAATTGTAAAATTTGAGGACGTGAGTCCCATTCCTTTTCTGAATGCCTCGCCTTCCAACACTTTCCCGTCAGCCAGAATTTCTGTAACATAACCGGCACTGTCCCTGGATTTTATTTCAATTCTTTCCGGAAGGATATTTTTATTTATGTATACACTATTCAAATAATCTTTTGCATTTTTATCCACAAGACTGTGTACGGATCTGAGATACGAATCATCTTCGTTGTGGAAAACTTCCATTCCATCTCTTGTCTGTCCTGCACTTAATTCATGATAGGGAACTAACTTTAATTCTTTATTCCATACAATGACTTTTCCTTCTGTTTCTGTTACTGCTTTTTCGTACTTATTCTGTAAAATTACACAAGCCAGGGATTTCCCCTCCATCTCTTCCTTTATCTGACATAAAGTTATTGCCAGATTTTTCTCCTCTTTCATTGTCCGGTAAAAATTTGATCTTGCTATGATTGTTTGTGCTTTTATAGTCTCAAGTTCATATTTGTCTTCAATCTGCGATGAAACGATCACCGGCAGAAGCATTTCCACATTAAATTTTTTATTGATCAATGTAGTGTTGGCACCATTAAAAATAATTGTAACTATATAGGGAACAAAAAACAGAGCAAAGATTCCCGTTGTTCCAGGGAAAAAAGACTTTCTCATATCAGACCATCATTATAAACTTCTTCTTTTTAGTATATACATATATATTTATCTGTATGTATATTATTTATAACACTTCTGTTATATAGCAATTCTCGTAAATAATGCATATTGATCCTGCTCATCAGAACATAAAATCCTGCTGAACTGTCTCAAATTCATTAATTGAGAGGACTGCGATAGTTTCTGCATACGGGGCTTCATTACCCCGTATTAAAATATACAGCCCTATTTATTCTATTCTGGATTCGTGGTTCATTCCAGTAAATGATTTTATTTTTTCTGTTGTTCTTTTTATCATCCGGACGCAAAACAGTTCTGTCTTTTTTAGAATCTGTATCTTTTATGCAGATTCTTTTCTTGTCTTCAATGACTCCCATTACAAAGCAAATAAGAGCAGTCATGATTAACTGAAAATATTTTTTCAGATTCTTTAAAGGACTCTTCATAAAAACTCCTCCTGTTCTGCATTACATCTACTGACTTCAAACAGCCTGTCCACCGTTAAGACTGCGCACTTCCTACGGTTAATGGTATCAGGTACTAATAATATATGAAAAAGCATAAAACTTTAGAACTTTTTTATTTCTCTATAGTAATTCCATAAAATGATGTTAGGGTTAAAAAAACACAAAAAAACTTCTGTGATATTCTCACAGAAGTTTTAAAGTGAAGCATCGGGGATTCGAACCCCGGACAACTTGATTAAAAGTCAAGTGCTCTACCGACTGAGCTAATGCTCCATATTATTTAATTATCACTTTCAAAGTGAATGCCCAGAGCCGGAATCGAACCAGCGACACGAGGATTTTCAGTCCTCTGCTCTACCAACTGAGCTATCTGGGCAAAATAGCGGGGACAGGATTTGAACCTATGACCTTCGGGTTATGAGCCCGACGAGCTTCCAGACTGCTCCACCCCGCGATATTAATTTTTAAAATCAAAAGCCGATGATCGGACTCGAACCGATAACCTGCTGATTACAAATCAGCTGCTCTGCCAATTGAGCCACATCGGCTTAGCTGTTAAGCTAAGTGGATGGAGAAGGATTCGAACCTTCGAAAGCGTTGCTAACAGATTTACAGTCTGCCCCCTTTGGCCACTCGGGAATCCATCCAAGTATGGAACCTATAGGGCTCGAACCTATGACCCTCTGCTTGTAAGGCAGATGCTCTCCCAGCTGAGCTAAGATTCCATATCCATATGCAATTTACCAAACTCGTCAGCTCATTGCTAACGACCCAGAAGAGACTCGAACTCTCGACCTTCGCCGTGACAGGGCGACGCTCTAACCAACTGAGCCACTGGGCCATTTAAAGGCTTGCACCTTCAAAACTACATACATGTTGACATTTCCTTGAGATTCATTCTTCCTG
>ERZ1036412.56-NODE-56-length-136388-cov-58.913271_pt1 | contig 136388 bp, 107 predicted proteins | sample MGYA00514218_ERZ1036412 | MGnify/ENA primary metagenome ERZ1036412 (study PRJEB33795, sample SAMN09464944) | human gut metagenome | host: Homo sapiens | place: USA: Stanford, California | collected 2016-11 | study: EMG produced TPA metagenomics assembly of the...
TGCGCGTCTAACTCATCACTGGAAGTAACGAGAATGCGACGCGCAGTTATTCAATTTGAGTTATTCTGAATACCCCCTCTGTCAAGCTCTGTAAAGCTCTGAAAGTTAGCTGGTTGTTTGCTCCAGCTAATAATTAAGGAACATGAAAAGGATGCCATATTATTGCATGCTCCTTTCCAAATCTCTTTGTTCCATCCAGTCCTCAAATTCATCCCGACGAATCCTAACCCGACTGCCAACTTTTATTACCGTAAACTTTCCTTTATCCGCCCATTTGTTGATCATGCTTCTGCTGACCTTTGCCAGATAGGAAGCTTCATCAAAAGTAAGATACTTTATATTTCCATTGCTTCCCCGTATTCCGGTTTGTGATAATTTCTTCCGCCGGAAATTAGCCAGAGCAATATTCTGTTCCTGTGCAAGTTCTTCATAATGCTCAGAGCATGTTTTACAGTGGTCAAAAGCAAATTTTTTTACTTTTTTTCTGAAATTAAGTAAAGAATCGGGTTGCCTATACATAGTTTTCACTTTCAAAAAATAAAAAAATTTGTGTTTTTGAAAGCGACATCTTGCATATACTATTAGCAGACAGTATACTAAGTACAACAAAGCGGTTTCGAAAAATGAAAAAACTTCAATTTTTGAAAGTGGGTGACTAAATGAAAACAATCACGAGAGCAAAATATCTCGATAGAATCATTGAACTGAATGGCACTCCTGACATCAAGATCATCACGGGTATTCGTCGATCTGGTAAGTCTAAACTGATGCAGGCATATATTGCGTATCTGAAAAACAACTTTGAAAACATCAATATTATCTTCATTGACTTCATGGATTTAGCATATGAAGAAATCAAGGAATACCATGCCTTACACTCCTATGTGGAAGAACATTATCAGGAAGGCAAAACGAACTACCTGTTTGTAGACGAGGTTCAGATGTGTCCCAAGTTTGAGCTGGCAATCAACAGCCTGTACTCTAAGGGAAAATACGACATCTATGTAACAGGCTCTAATGCTTTCCTGTTGAGTGCGGATCTGGCAACTCTGTTTACCGGACGCTATATTGAAATTCATGTGTTTCCTTTCAGCTTCCAGGAATATTGCCAATATTATGATGATATCAGTGACAAAGATAAGCTCTTTGATGAGTACGCTATCAAGGGCGGTTTAGCAGGTTCCTATGCTTATAGAACCGAAAAAGACAGAACAAACTATATCAAAGAGGTCTACGAAACTATTGTTACAAGGGATTTGGTACAGAAATATAATCTCCCTGACACTTTGGTTTTACAACGTCTGAGCGAGTTCCTTATGGATAATATCAGCAACCTGACTTCTCCTAATAAGATCAGTCAGCTACTGACAGCAAATGAAACTCCAACCAATCATGTAACCGTCGGCAAATACATTAAGTATTTGTGCAATGCTTTTGTATTTTATGATATTAAGAGATACGACATCCGAGGTAAGAAATACCTTGAAAGCTCTGAAAAGTTCTATTTGTGTGACAGCGGTATTCGATATGCAATACTGGGGAGCAGAAATATGGATTATGGCAGAGTATATGAAAACATCGTATGCATCGAGCTTCTTCGCCGTGGATATGATGTTTATGTCGGCAAGCTTTATCAAAAGGAAATCGACTTTGTTGCTCAGAGAGGTAGCGAGAAGTTTTATATTCAGGTCAGCGACAACATTTCCGGGCAGGAAACATTTGAGAGAGAACGCTCTCCTCTGCTTCAGATTCGAGATGCTTATCCGAAAATGATTATTGCCAGAACCAAACATCCCCAATATAGCTATGAAGGAATCCAAATTCACGATATAACCGATTGGTTACTACAAGAATAAATAAGGCGAAATATCTCCGTCATTCTCTTTTGAAATGTTGGATACTTTGCAATAATACAGTAACCATAGATACTGATTCCTTCGGCACTAGCTTCTGCAGCCTTCACAGATACCGGAATCACGCTCTCAAATATCGGAATACTGGTTCCGTATTGTTCCAAGAGATCAATAACATGAAACCAGATATTGAGGAACTGCGCAGAAAATATATGGATAATCCACCTGAAGGCATGACGTCCATGGACATTCGCCGTATGAGCGAGGATGAACTTCTGGATATGGATTATTTCCTAAATGAGGATGAATTGGATGATTATTTTGGCGAAGAAGGTTTCTACATCTTTTAATACCAGTAGGTAGTGTAAAATAGTTTGTGTTTTTGGTAAAAAATAACTCCTTTTTGGTAAGAATTCAGATATGACAATTCTTATCGAAAAGGAGTATTTTTTATGGCAGTTGCAAAGGAACAAATTCGACAGATTATCTCAGAAAACAACATTAATACTTAAATAGTAATCAAATTCCATATATATTTTTATAAAATAGAAACGACAGGTCCGAAACCCTTGATTTTCAAGGATTTTCGTCCTGCCGTTTTTCATTTTCATAGTCAGGTGGATAAAATCATCCGCTTCGCTACGCAGCTCTACACCGAATAACTGCTCCACAGGGAACTTACTTGATTCGGCTAAATTTTGCGAAATTATAATTCCACTCGTCCCTATCAGGAAGCTGCTTACAGATTCTTAATTCGTTCAATTGCTTCCAGTGTATTCTCTTGTGTTCCAAACGCAGTGAGACGGAAGAATCCCTCACCATGAGCACCGAATCCTGAGCCCGGAGTTCCTACGATGTTGGCTTTTTCAAGGAGATAGTCAAAGAACTCCCAGGAAGTCATCTTATCAGGTGTTTTCAGCCAGATATATGGAGCGTTTACGCCACCGGATACGGAATAGCCTGCTGATGCCAGACCTTCGTAGATGGCTTTGGCATTGCTCATGTAGTAACCTACCTGTTCTTTCAGCTGTGCTTTTCCTTCAGGAGAGTATACCGCCTCTCCTGCACGCTGTACGATGTATGGAGCACCGTTGAATTTAGTGCCATGACGTCTTGCCCAGAGACTGTGGAGATCTACGCCGTCACGAACCAGATCCTTTGGTACAACTGTAAAGCCGAGGCGGACACCTGTGAAACCTGCATTTTTGGAGAAGCTGCGCAGTTCGATGGCGCAGCTTCTTGCTCCTTCGCACTCATAGATGCTGTGCGGTACATCTTCTTCAGAAATGTATGCTTCATATGCTGCATCATAGATAATTACAGAACCGTTTTTATTTGCATAGTCTACCCATTCCTGAAGCTGCGGTTTGGTGATCGCACCACCGGTTGGGTTATTCGGGAAGCAAAGGTAGATAAGATCCGGTACTTCTTCCGGGAATTCCGGAAGGAAGCCGTTGGATGCTGTACATGGCATATAGATTACGTTATCAAAGTTGCCACGTTCTTTGTTGTATTCTCCTGTACGGCCTGCCATTACGTTTGTATCTACATATACTGGGTATACAGGGTCACACACTGCAATCTTGTTATCCAGTCCGAATATTTCCTGAATATTTCCTGAATCGCTCTTTGCACCGTCAGAGACAAAGATTTCATCTGCTTCAATGTCACAGCCTCTGTCTTTGTAGTCGTTCTTTGCAATAGCAGATCTTAAGAATTCATAACCAAGATCTGGTGCATAACCATGAAAAGTAGCTGCATCACCCATTTCATCTACAGATTTATGAAGTGCCTCAATGATTGCCGGAGCCAGAGGCTGGGTTACATCACCGATTCCCAGTGAGATCACGTTTGCCTGTGGGTTGGCTTCTTTATATGCTTTTACTTTTTTTCCAATTGTGGAAAACAGATAGCTTCCCGGTAATTTCAGATAGTTGTGGTTTACTGTTACCATGTTTGATTTCCTCCCTGGCATGTTTCGCAGTTTTTATATACCTGTCTACAGCAGGCTGCTGCTTTGCCTTTCCATTTCTATTTGTGTCTTTTCTGCAAATATATTTTATTCGAGTTTTATTATACTTAATTATTTAATAATGTAAAGTCTCAAAGTGTTTTCTGAGAATAATTTTTAATATTAACATTACTGTTCACTGGTAATATATTAACATTTTTTACCCCGGGCATAATGTCCGGGGTGATTTATTTTATTTGCGCTTCTCTACTTCTTTCATTAGTGTCTCGCGGACGCTTGCAGGATTTGCCTTGCCTTTCATCTCTTTCATGATCTGACCTACAAAGAAGCCCATGACTTTATCTTTACCTCCCAGAAGTTCTGAAAGTGGTCCTGGGTTAGCATCCAGGATCCTGTTGATGGTTTCTTCCAGAAGTCCTGTGTCTTCTACAATCTTCAGACCATGTTCCTCAATGTAGACTACAGGATCAATGTCTTCCTCAAAGACTTTCTCAAAGACTTTTTTGGCATTCTGAGGGCTGACTTCGGATTTTTCTACCATTACCAGAAGATCTGCAAGATGCTTCGGTGAGAAAGATACCTGTTCCGGATCCATAGCTTTATCTTTCGTCAGACGGAGTACCTCACCCATAAACCAGTTTGCTGTCTTCTTTGCATTTCCGTAGATTGCTGCTGTTTCTTCAAAAAGACCTGCAAGATGGCGGGATTCTGTAAGGATTCCCGCATCGTATGCCGGAAGTCCGTACTCTTCCTGATAACGGGCCTGTTTCACTTCGCGAAGCTCCGGCTGTTCTGCTTTGATCTTTTCAATCCATGCATCAGAGATATGGATTGGAGGCAGATCTGGATCAGGGAAATATCTGTAGTCTTTGGCATCTTCCTTGGAACGCATGGCGTAAGAATATTCTTTGTTGTCATCCCAACGGCGTGTCTCCTGTGTAACTGCCTTGCCTTCTTCGATTAGTTCGATCTGACGTTCTCTTTCGCCTTCGATTGCTCTGGCAATGGCTTTGAAAGAGTTCAGGTTCTTCATCTCTGTTCTGGTACCGAATTCTTCTGCTCCCACTTCACGGACAGAAAGGTTAACGTCTGCACGCATGGAGCCTTCCTGAAGCTTACAGTCTGATACACCCAGATACTGCATCATACAACGGAGTTTTTCAAGATAGGCGATTACTTCCTCAGAGCTTCTCATATCCGGCTCGGATACGATCTCGATCAACGGGACACCGCTTCGGTTATAGTCTACCAGGGAGCAGTCTTCCCATTCATCATGAATCAGTTTACCTGCATCCTCTTCCATATGCATTTCATGGATGCGGATTTTCTTTTTGCCTGCAGAGGTTTCAATCTCTACCCATCCGTCATGACAGATTGGCAGATATAACTGAGAGATCTGATAGTTCTGTGGGTTATCCGGATAGAAATAGTTCTTACGGTCAAATTTGCAGTACTGATGAATCTGGCAGTTTGCTGCAAGACCTGCTTTCAGGGCAAACTCTACTACTTTCTTATTTAATACAGGCAGGGAACCCGGCATACCTGTGCAGACCGGACATGTATGTGTATTGGGTGCTCCTCCGAACTCTGTGGAGCATCCGCAGAAAATTTTTGTTTTTGTTGCAAGTTCTACATGGACTTCAAGTCCTATGACTGTTTCGTACTGTTTCATTATCTGGTGCCTCCTTCTCCTGGCACGGCAAAGGAGCCGCGGCTGGTTTCATAGGCGTGTGCTGCACGCAGGATTTTCTTTTCCATGAAGCAGTCCCCGATCATCTGGATACCGATTGGGAGACCTTTGCTGTCTTTTCCGCATGGAACTGTGATTCCCGGAAGACCGCAGAGATTAACTGCTACCGTGTAGATATCTCCAAGATACATGGCAAGGGGATCTTTTAAGCTTTCACCGATCCTCGGTGCTGTAAATGGAGATGCAGGTGCAAGGAGCACATCATATTTGCCAAATGCTTGGTCAAATTCTTTCTTGATCAGGGCTTTTGTGCGGAGTGCCTTCAGATAGTATGCATCATAATAACCGGAGCTTAATACGAAGGAACCAAGCATGATACGGCGTTTTACTTCTTCACCGAAGCCTGCTGTTCTGGTCTTTTTGTACATGTCGTGAAGACCTTCATATTTTGCTGCACGGAAACCGTACTTCACTCCATCGAAACGTTCCAGGTTGGAACTTGCTTCTGCACTGGCGATAATATAATAAGCCGGAATCATGTATTCCATAGTTTTGATAGAGAAGAATTCTACTTCTGCTCCCAGTTCTTTCAGCGTATCAAGAACACCCATAAAAGATGCTTTTACTTCCGGATCAAGTCCCTCTGCCAGATATTCTTCAGGAACTCCGAATTTCATCCCCTTGATATCTCCTGTCAGTTCTTTGGAGAACTGAAGATCTTCTCTTTTCATGGATGTGCTGTCTTTTGTATCATGTCCTGCGATGATCTCCAGAAGAGCTGCACAGTCAGATACGTCTTTTCCTACAGGTCCGATCTGATCCAGGGAAGATGCATAAGCTACAAGACCATAACGGGATACTGTTCCATAGGTTGGTTTAATTCCGGTTACACCACAGTAGGAACTTGGCTGACGAATAGATCCGCCTGTATCTGAACCAAGTGCCAGATAAGTTTCTCCTGCTGCTACTGCTGCACAGGAACCACCTGAAGAACCGCCTGGTACATGTTCCAGATTCCATGGGTTTCTGGTGATGCCGTAAGCGGAGGTCTCTGTTGTACTTCCCATGGCAAATTCATCCATGTTTGTTTTTCCGATAATGACCAGTCCGGCTTTTTCCAGACGGTCAATGACTTCTGCATTATACTGAGGCACAAAATTCTCAAGAATCTTTGATGCACAGGTAGTTTTCTTTCCATTAATACAGATATTATCTTTGATCGCGATCGGTACGCCTGCAAGAGGACTGGTATAAGTACCGTCCTCGATGCCTTTTTGTACTTCTTCTGCACGTTTGTATGCTTCTTCTTTATATGTGTCAAGATAAGCGTGTACTTCTGAATCCTGTTTCTCAATCTGTTCAAAAACAGTTTTTACTCCATCCAGGACGCTGACCTGACGCTGTTTTATTTTTTCCCCAAGCTGCAGGGCTGTTAATTTCTCCAACTCCATTGTCCTGTCTCCTATCCTATGGTTTTCGGAACCTGATACTGTCCTTCTTTTGCTTTCGGTGCATTTGCCAGCATTGCCTCTTTGTTGTCTCCGTTTGTGACAACATCCTCACGAAATACGTTTTCATCCTGGAAAATATGGGACATAGGCTCTACTTCCGATGTATCCAATTCATCCAGTTTCTCTACATAATCAAGCATTTTCTGCATTTCAGCTTTTGCTTTTTCCTTTTCTTCTTCCGAGAGGGAAAGCTTGGCCAGGATGCAGACATTTTCCATTGTTTCATCATCTATGATCTTTGCCATGATTTTCTCCTTATATATACTGCCTGTAACATTCTATATTGCTTTTATTTCTTTCTGCCAGGAATCAACCTGCCGTTTCCGGTCAATATATAGGCAGCTTTCCAAGTTTCTGACTTATTTACGGTTCCAGACGGTTCATATCTCGCGGGAAGAGACAGGTTTCACGAACATTCTCTTCACCGATAAGCTGCATGGTCAGACGTTCCAGACCGATTCCCAGTCCACCGTGAGGCGGCATACCATGTTTGAAGGTATCCAGATACTGTTCCATGCCTTCCTGCGTCATACCTCTGTCTTCAATTTTCTGTACCAGCATGTTGTAATCATGGATACGCTGTCCGCCTGTTGTGATCTCAAGGCCTTTGAATAACAGGTCAAAGCTTAAGGTAAATCTTGCGTCTTCCGGATCATCCATTGCATAAAATGGACGTTTCTTTGACGGATAATGTGTGACAAATACGAAATCTGAGCCATATTCTTCTTTGAAATACTGTCCGATCAGTGCTTCTTCTTCCGGCTCCAGATCGAATGGATTTCTGATCTTACGGTTATACTTCTGTGATACCAGTTCCTTGGCTACATCGAAACGGACTGCCGGGATTTTGGATACATCCGGGATCTCAAGCTTCAAAATCTGTACTTCTTTTGCATATTCTGTTTTCAGAAGGTTCATGGCATACTGGAGGAATCCTGTTTCCATTGCCATAATTTCTTCGAAGCTGTCAATATATCCCATCTCGAAGTCCAGACTAGTGTATTCATTTAAGTGACGTTTGGTGTTATGTTTCTCAGCCCGGAATACGGGGCCTGTCTCAAATACTCTGTCAAATACGCCAACCATCATCTGTTTGTAGAACTGTGGGCTCTGCGCAAGTACTGCAGGTTTGTGGAAGTAGCTGAACTTGAAAAGGTTTGCTCCACCCTCTGCTCCTCTTGCTCCGATCTTTGGAGTGTGGATTTCTGTGAATCCCTGTCCGTAGAGATAATCGCGGAATGCTTTTGTCAGTGCCTCCTGAATTTTAAATTTGGAACGCTCCTGAATATTTCTCAGGGAAATCGGTCTGTAGTTTAATTTTGCTTCCAGGGAAGTGTTCAGTTTCCATTTGTCGATTGCCATTGGAAGTGGCTCTGCCGGTGTTGACAAAATATCAATATGACGAATACGAAGCTCTCTTCCGTGGGGTGCTCTCTCCTCTTCATGCAGGATTCCTTTCACCCTGATCGTCATTGCTTCCTTCAATTCATGAATGGAAACATTTGCCATTTCATTTTCATAGACTGTCTGGAATAAACCTTCCCTTCTTCTAAGAATGATAAATGCCACATCACCCATATTACGGATGCTGTGAACAGCGCCTTCGATTACGGCTTCCTGGTTCAGGAGATTATTACCTACGAGTTCCTCCCAGGTATTGATTTCTTTTTTCCATGTTCCATCCATAAATTCCATTTCCTCATCCTCCATTTCTTCATTTCTGAAAACCTTTATGATATCTCTATGAGTTTCATGTTCAAAAGTCTTTTCGTGCAGGCATGAACGACTTTCTGACCTCGAACCCCGGAATATCAAAAAGGCGTAATCAGAAAATCCGGAGACACTTGTTCCCTGGACTCTCTGATTACGCCTTTGTAATCATTCTTCCCGTTATTATCTATTTTATGTTTGTTTGTATTCTTTCTATATATAATATGATGTCAGGGCCAAAATGTATTTTGCCTCTAACTTGATATGAACAAAAATATATTTTGTATATTACCACATATTCTGTCAAAATAATATCGTCATTTTTTACAAAATTTTCCTTATTATTTTCGGATATTTTATTTAGAACGTGTTTGAAAAATCAGATTTCATCATACATCAGCATAAGCAACATCTGTGCGGTTTCTACCATGTTGGTTCCTGAATCCATGCTGCATTTCTGGATGTGTCGATATGCTTCCTCTTCTGTCATCTGGTTTTTTTCCATCAGAAGGCGTTTGGCATTCGAGATATAATTCTGTTCTTTTTCTGATCTGGGCTTTGGTTTCTTCTTTTCTTTTTTTATCCGGCGTTCCAGGTGATAGAGCATGTCATTGACCGTATCTATCAGTACGCTTGCTTTCATCGGCATCTGTACAGCGCTGACAGAATTCGGTGCTTCATCTATAATACGCTGAGAAGCCAGAAGCAGCATTTCAAAATACTGTGGCAGGTCATCCAGAGCGTCTTTATAATAGGCATCTGTTAGCTTATACCCGCATATCAGAACACCACTGTCAAGTTCCGAGATACTGGCCAGAGCATTAGAGACAGAGCTGCAGACAGAGGCTACTGTGAGCCCATGTCTGTTAAGTATTGTGCGGATTTTCTTTGCGTCTTCAATTTTCGGTAACGCAATCACAATGCTGCTGCTCATAACTCTGCCACTCCTCTTTCTGTTACAGCCTGGTTTCCCATCCACTGCTTATTGCTTTTTACAACCTCCTCAGGGGACTTACTTGATTCGGGTCAAGCGGATAAAATCATCCGCTTTCGCTACTTGCTCATAACCAAATAACTGCTTCGCAGTTTATCAGAAGGGGCTTGTACCCCTTCTGATACAAGCAAGTCCCCACCCACTGCTTATTGCTCTTCGCAATTGAAGCAGGGGACTTACTTGATTTGGTTAAATTCTGTATAAGTATTCCTCGATTTCCCAGGCTGAAATTTCTCTTGTATAGCGAAGCCATTCTTTTTTCTTGGCCGCTGCGTATTCTTTACAAAATTCTGTTCCAAGTACTTCTTTGATCCAGTCACTCTGTTCAAAGTAATCAATTGCTTCGTTTAAATTTCCCGGAAGATTCTCAATCTTCATTGTTTTCTGGTCTGTTTCAGATAGCTCTCTGCTGGAGGACTTGGTCGGATAAATCTTCTTATGGATTCCATCCAGTCCTGCTGCCAGACATACTGCAAATACCAGATACGGATTTGCTGCTGCATCCGGACTTCTCAGCTCGATCCTTGTTTCCATACCTCTGGATCCCGGAATTCTTACCAGAGAATTCTGGTTATTCTTTGTCCATGTCAGTTCTGTCGGTGCTTCATATCCGGGAACCAGACGTTTATAGGAATTTACGATAGGATTGGTGATCAGTGCCATCTCTTTGCTGTGAGCCAGAAGACCACCTACAAAGTAATAAGCTTCTTCACTTAATTCCTGGGGATTTCCCGGATTGACGAATACATTTCTTCCATCTTTAAATAAGAAGAAATGAATGTGCATTCCGGAGCCGTTTACTTCTGCCCGCGGTTTCGGCATAAAAGTCGCATGAAGGCCATGACGCTTGGCAATAGTACGGACTGTCATTTTGAATGACATAACCCTATCTGCAATAGTACGCACTTCGCCGTATTTAAAATCTACTTCGTGCTGGGCAGGAGCAGTTTCATGGTGAGAAGATTCTACCTCAATCCCCATGTCTTCCAGATTTAATACAATATCACGTCTTGCGTTTTCACCCAGATCCACAGGACTGACATCCAGATATCCGGCCTTTTCATGTGTTACAGTAGTCGGAACTCCGTTATCATCTGTATGAAAAAGGAAAAATTCACATTCCGGATCTACCAGACAGGTGTATCCCTCCTTCTTTGCCTCCCGGGCGGTTTTCTTCAGGATATATCGCGGACTTCTCTCATGAGGGGTTCCGTCCGGACAATAGATATCGCATAACAGTCTGGCAACTTTGCCCTGCTGTGGTCTCCATGGGAGAATTGCAAAGGTGTCAAGATCCGGTCTTAAGTACATATCCGGTTCGGATTCTCCTGCGATTCCTGCGATAAAGGAACCATCTACGATACATCGGTTATCCAGCGCACGGGGAAGTTCCCGGGCAGTTATGGCGATGTTTTTCAGCGTTCCGAACATATCTGTGAACTGGAGACGGATAAATTCCACGTCTTCCTCCTCAGCCATCTGTAATATTTCTTCTCTGGTATAATTCCCCATTTCTATTCACTCCTTGTCAGCATTGTTTTTTGCTGTTTTTATTTTCTTAATGATTCTTCGATGCAGTTCTTTTGGTATTTTATATCATAGAAGTGCGCCGAAATAACTTCTTATGATATAAAAAATGGCGCACTTTCTACAGTTACTTTTCTATAGAAAGAACGCCTTTGTTCATGTAGGCAATTATAGCAATATGACTTATTTTTGTCAACTGTCACAACAAATTTATCTTGCTTAAATTCACCTCATTATCATTTATACTACCAACAATTTCAGATTCTTTATAACTTCCTCTATTTGTCTTCATTCATTTTAATTACACCAATCCGAGTCTCTACATACTCTCATATATAATTATTAGTTTACTCATTCTTTCACTTCTTATGATTTCTATACATCTTTCTTTGATAATTCAAAGCATTTTCCAATTCATCAGTGTTCGTCTTTCCCTCCATTTCTAAATGCTCAAGTTTTAAACTACCATACTTTTCATCTAATTCATCTGCTACTGCTCTCAATGATTTTTCTATACCAATTCCTCCCGTATGTTTAAAAGCTGCGTTAATTTCTGTTGGAATCGCACGTATTGTTTTTCTATCCCCGCATTCATGCCACGTCAATCCCTCTCTATTCATATACTCTTCTATATCATCTTTCGAACTGCCCAGTTCATTAGCTGCCTGTTGGATAGATACGCTATATGTTCCATCTTTTCCTCCTCTATGATCAGAAAAATTTTCCACTTCAACATGTCCAATCCAATCATCTTCAAAGGGTTCAAAATCTGGTTCATTATTATTATAAAAAACACCCTCGATATTATATTTTTCTTTTAAATCATGTCCTGTTATTGTATGTAATTCTCCATCTTTTTGCCATTTAATTTCTTTCTCATCATCTAATATCCATTCAGAATTTCCTACCTTCTCCGGATCCACCCACATTCCCCCTGTTTTAGGAAGCATAGATTGTGAAACATTTTCTTCTACAAAATCACGCATAATATCTGCATTTTCTTTATCCGTCAATTCTGTTTCTGTTTTCAAATCATTTTTATCAGATTCCAAATTATTCAGTTGTGTCTTCTCTACTATTTCTTCAAAATTCAATTCAAAATCTTTATTTTCTTTTGGTTCTTCTAAACATTCTTCAACTTGTAAGTCTTTATTCAATATATTTTCTCTAAATTCAATTTTTTCTTTATCTATACTATTACCATTTTGATTTTCGTCATATTCGTCATAACTTTCTATCAACTCGTCATTTCCATCAACATTTTCCTCTAACATATTATCTTCTTTATCTAAAGAACTATTTTCCCAAAATTCTTCTAAATCTCCCCTTTCATCTTGAAGTTTCTCTTCTATCTCTTCTCCCGAAAGCCTTTTATCCAACATATCATCTCTACAAACATCTAATATGTCTTCAATATTTCCCATATCATTTTGAATTAATTTATCGCAATCTATTTTTGAAATTTTTTCTTTATTACTAAAATCTAATTGATCTTTTTCTAAATTTTCGTCTAAATCTGGAAGAATGTCTTGAATCTCCTCTAAATTTGCCATTTCAATATCATCAATCTCTAATTCTATCTCTGAATCTAAATCTACTTCTTCGCAATTTTCCAAATAATCATTTATATCCTCTAAAGATTCCTGCATATCATCACATATATCCAAATTTTGTTTTTCTAATCCCCCCTTATATGTTTCATCTGATTCAAGACATTCATATGAATTTTTCCCTGAAAAATCTTCTGGCTTTTCTACATCTTCATCATTAACATTTTCCTCAAAATCATCTGTATAGTCACACATTTACCTTTTCCTTTTCATTTTATCATTTTTGATAAAATCTTTTCATAATCTTTTAATGTTGCTATAATGTTATCTTTTTGCATCATTTTCCTTAGAATGCGAATCTTTGTACAATTATTTATCTTTATATTTTCTGTTCCTGTTTCTCTTATAAGCCAATCATCAACTGCTTTTAAATATGAGCACAATAATTTAATATCTAGAATTTTATCGCCAAACATCTGGCAGAATTTTACCGCATAAAATTCTGCATCTGAGCGCAATTTAAAATCACAATTTGAACAAACTGTTGAATATCTGCATTCTGAAAAAGGTATTAAATATTGCTGGTGATTTTTCCAATATTTTGCCTTAGAATAGACTTCTGCATCACTAACATCCAATCTGATATTTTCTTTTTCACGTATATCTGGCGTCTGAACCAAAATAGGAGCATTTAATGCTTCATAATTTATAAATGCTTGACCAGTATTCAATTTAGATATTATTTCCTCTAATTTTTCATCCATGCTGATTGAAGATGCTATAATCTTTTTATCATGTGCATCTACAATTCTAAATGTAATTTTAATATCTGTCATTTTTACAACCTGATCACCAAGTGTCCCTGGTGATTGGTCAGCAATCACAATACCAGTTCCATAGGAACGTATTTCCGCTAACATATTCTCCAAAGATTTTACGGTACTATTTTTATCCCTAGTAAGGTCTTCAGAATTCAACTTATTAAATAAAACATGCGCCTCATCAATTAAAAGAACATTTTTTAATGCGCCTATACTTGTATGATTATGTTTCGTGTAGGCACATACATTAATTAATATCAAAGCCATAAGAACTTTTTTTTGTTCTTCATTGTCAATCGCATTTAATTCCAAAACAGTTGATTTTGCAAGAAGATCCTCTATTGGAACTGATTGTGTTGTATCATAAATATTTGCATTTTGTTCAATTAAATTACGCAACCGCAATACACCTGCACTTTGAAGGTTTCCCTTTATCTCTTTACTATAATTTTGCCGCTTTATCACATCTTTGAATACTAAAATAAATTCATGCAAACCAAATAAAGAAACATTCATATCTTGAGCTGTACTATAATTTTTCCATCCATATTTTACATATGTTTCCTGTATAGCCTGTTGAAATGCAGAATCTAACGGTGACGGCATAGAAAATGTAGCTTTAAAAGCACTTGATAAACTTGGAATATATTTCTCTACTGTAATTCCCTCAGGTGGAATAAACGGATTAATTACAAAAGGACTTACTTTACTATTTCCTGGTGTAAAGATCTGTAAATCAGGGATTTTTTCAATTAATGCACGATACTCTGTTTTTGTAGGTTCAATAGCTAAAAAAGGAATTTTTTGCTTTTCCATTTGTAATAACAAATTCAAAGAAAATGTTGTTTTTCCTGTCCCCGGCATTCCCACAATTAACATATGCTTTGTTAATTCTTTCAAAGAACATCCTATGTTTATAGGACGACTACTATTACTTATTGCCTGTCCAAACAATACATCACTTTCTTTTGTAGCACAAATATCTATATCATCTTCCCGTTGAACAACATCCATACATTTCATTCCCGGAAAAGTTTTATTACCAAGTGGGAGTCTAAATAAAGTTATAGCTTCTTCTGCCGTAATCATATAAGGTAATCGTATAAAACTTCCCATAATAGGTATATTTTTTAATACATTCCATAGATTCAAATTTCGGTATTTTTTTATCAAACTTGAATTCAAATTCCATGGATAATAAGCTAAATCTTTTTTTATTGAAACATTCTCCAAATTAAGATTCAACGTTGTATAGTTTCCAGTTGTTGTCAATATACTATTCAACCTTCCACAAATAATTGCACATTGTTGTTTTTCTCCAGACACTAATATATTATATCGGAAATGTGGTTCATTTATATTGTCATATAAATATTGAAAAGCATTTTTTGCATGTTGCACCATACCATCCTGATAACGAAATCCATTTTGCATGTTGATACTTCCTGTGGCGATTTGATTCAGCCAAGAATACATTTCTGTTATCCCCATAGATTCTTTTGAATTATAGCAATCTGGCATCATCTGAAAAGACACAACACTCCCTGGCATATCAATTAAAGTTCTTCCAATAGCAGAAAAATCATCCAATTTTTGCCTTTTCATAGAGTTAATATAATAGTATGGCATTATCATTTGTGAATGCAATACACATTCTTCTGTTTTTACAATTCCGTTAATATATTTTCCTGTTGCAAAACCGGATAATCTCTGTAAATCTGCTATATTACATTCCGAAATTTGAAAACCACCTTCTTGAAGCTGTAATTCTATATTCTTTTTCACTGACATGATTCGATTATTCAAATCAATAATATTAGATGATATCATCCTCACAATAAAATATAAGTGTAAATTCCCCTTATTATTTACTGTATTATCTTTCTGAGAACTCCACATAATTTCAAATACAGTTGAGCCCCATATACTGTATCTCGTATTTTCAGTTAAAATATTTGAAAAAAGTTTTCCGCTACATTCCTGTGCCTTTTCAAAATTTTCATTCAGGAAAGTATATTGTGGTATTGCAAGAATTTCATAACAAAATGTTTTTAGAATTTGATTATTTTTTAATTGTAATGTATACATAATTTTTCCTATTAAATACGACGCAATATTTCTTCCACCTTTGTATCATATTGTTCCTGTGTAATCAGCTTTTTATCCAGCATTTTTTTCATCAAAGATAATTTTTCTAACATCTCTTCCGTATCTGCATTCAATGAAAAGCCAGAAACATCTGTATTTGATTCATTATCATCTTCAGGTTCAATGTTTGAAAAAGGCGTATTATCAAAATTCCCAAAAATATTATCAGTATCCAAATCTGATTGTCCTTTTTTCATATCAGAAATATTATTAAAATTTAATGGTGGTGTAGAAAATCCTATATTCATCAATGGCTCTACATTATCTTTAAGCATATTCCCAAAAGCTAATGCCATAGGTACTTGTGATAATGTATTAGTAGGATTTTGACCAAATCCCGGATTACCAACATAAGTTTTAAGAATTTCTGCTACCTGAATATCTATCCAATTATATCCCTCAATTTGCATTGATTTAGCTCTTCCCTGTGCTTCTATAATTCCACTTTCAGCATTACTTTCAGCCTGTATTCTCCTTAACTTTTTATCATATTCTGCCGCCTGTAATTCTTGTTGTCCACGAATAATCACCTGATATTGGTCATCTGGTATACTGATTGTACCTACAACAAAATTATACAGTTCTACGCCCACATCTTGAAATATTTCTTGGAGTTTTTCTTTCACTGCAAGTGAAAAATCATTCAAAAACATTTCAATCATAAGAAAATCCATTTCTGGCTTTTGCATAATTTTTGCCAGATATTCTTTTACTCTGGCCGACACATTTTCTCTAAAATATTCTAAACAGGTATCCGCTGTTAATTCTAATTCTGTTCCAACAATCTTTTCAAGTAATATTTGAGGATTCACTACTTTTAACCCCAAAATTCCACTCGCCCCAATTTCAAGGAGCAAATGGTAGTGATTATCCATTACTCTAGTTTTACTCGTAGTCCCCCATTTGTAATTTAATGCTAACGCAGTATTTACAAAATAAACTTGACATTGGAATTGTGATACACCCCCTGTTGGCAAATTAATTAGCTTATTTAATAGTGGAATATTTCCTGTATGTAAAGTATATTTTCCAGGCTCCATAACATCTAACATTTGTCCATTTTTAAAAAATACAGCTTTTTGCGACTCATGTACAATTAGCTGGGATAGTGTATTAAATTCTGTATTTGGATATCTATAAACTAATGTATTCTTATCACCTTCATATTGAATTACTTCTATAATTGCCATGATTATTTCTCACTTCCTATAAATTTATGTATAATTTCCCAGTTTTTCTCAATTTCCATATTAATCGGTTGTATAACTCCAATTTCCTTACATCTCTTAGCAAACCATAACTGAGCAATTTCATCATCACCATAATCTAAACATTTTTGGCAAGAATTTATCTCTTTGTTATATTTTTCGACAACTTCTTTATATTTCTGTATTTGTTCTCTTTTTTTTGTATTACTTACTTTAAACCGCTCATCCTCTAATTTTTTTGTCTCATCCCCATTGCTAATATTTTTTCTAATAGCTTCTATCCTTTTCTTATTATCAGATTTCTTTCCATATGTATTATTAGCATATCTCAAACACCAACATCCTAATATAAGCAAAAAGACACTTCCAAAGACTCCTCCAGAACCTATACCTTTCATAAAACACATTAATATAAATAATACTAACGAAACAGTTCCAACTATAAGAAACAACTGCTTTTTCGATATATTGTAATCAATTTCTTCAATATTTGAATATTGACGATTTACCCATGCAGAATATCTTTGTTCATACTCATCAAAACTTTTTTTATCTTGTTTAATGCTACTATCAACCTCCCATATCTTTTGCTCTAAATTCTGAATACTTATTTGTTTTTCAGTTATTACCTCATATATTTTTTGTTTCTCATTATTAATTGCCAATGAAGATATTTTTTGTATATATGTCACGTATTCTCTCTCCATGGCAGTATACTCTTGATGATTTGATAATTGTTTTACATAACTAAACCATATATTTAAAGGTTCAGCTTCTAAAATTGCTTTTGTAAAATTTCTCGTTTTACATATAATCATTCCCCACCAGCCATGATAATCTTCCGGGTAATTTTCCGTTAATTCCACATAAACTCTTTCTGCTGATTCATAATTTTGTAATTTCAAATGTGTATTTCCATTTTGTATTAATCTTTCACGCGAGAGTTTTCCTCCAATGATATCCTGCGTCGGAATATTATCTCTTCTTTTTAAAATACTTTTAATCCTTGCCAAAAGATCCTGTTCAAAATTTGCATTGTTCATATCATAACCTTGCAAATTTCCTAACTCTTCCGGAAGTTCATTAGGATTCATATTTTTAAAACAAGGAATTAATATTTTTCCAGAATCTTTCTTTCTCATCATAGATTGAAAACGACTCCACTCATTTTTCACCCATGGCGATTCCAAATATTTTCTTTCTGTCCCCACTACTATCATTACTTTTGCTGAATTTAAAGCAGCAAAAATATAGGGTTCATATTCTGTTCCTGCAACATTCTTTAAAGTTACTCTCGAAAAAAATACGTTATACCCTAATAAAGACAATTTTTCATAAAGTTCCTGTGCAAGTTTACTATCTACTGTTTGATTTTCATATTCATCGCTTTCTTTGTAACAGATAAATATATCATATTCTGGCGTATTTTTTGCCATAGACAATATCCCTTTTTGAACATCTGCAATCTTCACTGCGTCTTTCATATATTGCCGTTTAGTTATCGAATCAGATAATTCTAAAGCTTTCCTATAATCATAATCTTCTAAAAAATTGTCATAACTCAATCTATGACATGTAGGATACCATTCCAATGTATGCTTATCTTCCACATACTCAATCCCATATCGGCTAATAGCACAACACCAATGAGCTTCAGCATCATTTGGATCTTCAAAAAGAATATGTTCAAATTCTTCAATAGCCTTATCAAATTCCCCAATTCGTCTAAAATAATTTCCACGATTAAATAAATCCGTTCTTCTTTCATCATCAATCTTAGGCAATGTCATCGTGCTTCCACAATACTGGCAATGTCCTATCGTTTGATCAACAGAAACATCCATATTTCCACCACATATTTTACATTTCAATATCATACGTATTCTCCCACTGTAACTCATTTGTAATATCTTTTTACATATATAAACGTATATAATACTAATACGCTACATAAATAATATTCCCAAATTCTATACCTATTTTTCATCATATAGTAGTTTTTAATTTTTGCGTAGACTTCCAACATTCTTCAACTTCTCTATTAACCGGTTGCGTAATTCCAATTTCTTCACTTCTTTTAGCAAACCAAAATTGCGCACAATCCTCATCATTAAGACCTAAATATTTTTGGCAAGAATCTAGTACATATTGATATTTTTCAATAATTATTTGATTATTCTGTATCTGTTCTTTTTTTTGTTTTTTATCCTCTTCCAATTGTTTTATTCTACTTGCTCTTATATCGTCACTATTCATCACTAAATTTCTAATATTCATTATTTTTTTCTCATTATCCGCTTTCTTTCCACATTCATACATCTTTAACAAACACAATAAGCCAGGTCCACCAAAAAAGAAAAAACAGCTTATAAATGCAACCACACCGTACCAAAACCCTTCGTCTAATCCCATATAAAGTGTTAACGCAAATTCTATTCCAATCAAAATAATACCAACTATAAACAATACGCGCCCTTTAGATATATTATGTTCTGTTTCAGCAATAATTGCATACTGTTTATTCACCCAAGTAGAATATTTTTGATCTTGATTATCAAAGTATTTCCGGTCTTGTTTAATTTCACTATCAAGTTTTCGAATCTCTTGTTCTAAATCTTGTATATGTTTTCTATGTTCGCTAGCTAACTTAGATATACCTTGCTTTTCTCTATCAGCTCCTAAAAACGATATTTTTTGTATATAGTTTATATATTCTCTCTCCATGGCAGTATATTCTCGACTATTTGATAATTGTTTTACATAACTAAACCATGTATTTAAAGGTTCAACTTCTAAAATTGCTTTTGTAAAATTTCTCGTTTTACATATAATCATTCCCCACCAGCCATGATAATCTTCCGGGTAATTTTCCGTTAATTCCACATAAACTCTTTCTGCTGATTCATAATTTTGTAATTTCAAATGTGTATTTCCATTTTGTATTAATCTTTCACGCGAGAGTTTTCCTCCAATGATATCCTGCGTCGGAATATTATCTCTTCTTTTTAAAATACTTTTAATCCTTGCCAAAAGATCCTGTTCAAAATTTGCATTGTTCATATCATAACCTTGCAAATTTCCTAACTCTTCCGGAAGTTCATTAGGATTCATATTTTTAAAACAAGGAATTAATATTTTTCCAGAATCTTTCTTTCTCATCATAGATTGAAAACGACTCCACTCATTTTTCACCCATGGCGATTCCAAATATTTTCTTTCTGTCCCCACTACTATCATTACTTTTGCTGAATTTAAAGCAGCAAAAATATAGGGTTCATATTCTGTTCCTGCAACATTCTTTAAAGTTACTCTCGAAAAAAATACGTTATACCCTAATAAAGACAATTTTTCATAAAGTTCCTGTGCAAGTTTACTATCTACTGTTTGATTTTCATATTCATCGCTTTCTTTGTAACAGATAAATATATCATATTCTGGCGTATTTTTTGCCATAGACAATATCCCTTTTTGAACATCTGCAATCTTCACTGCGTCTTTCATATATTGCCGTTTAGTTATCGAATCAGATAATTCTAAAGCTTTCCTATAATCATAATCTTCTAAAAAATTGTCATAACTCAATCTATGACATGTAGGATACCATTCCAATGTATGCTTATCTTCCACATACTCAATCCCATATCGGCTAATAGCACAACACCAATGAGCTTCAGCATCATTTGGATCTTCAAAAAGAATATGTTCAAATTCTTCAATAGCCTTATCAAATTCCCCAATTCGTCTAAAATAATTTCCACGATTAAATAAATCCGTTCTTCTTTCATCATCAATCTTAGGCAATGTCATCGTGCTTCCACAATACTGGCAATGTCCTATCGTTTGATCAACAGAAACATCCATATTTCCACCACATATTTTGCATTTCAATATCATACACATTCTCCTATTCTCACGCATTTGTAACATATTCTTATATGTCATAAATTCCTATATTTATAATACACTGTCTATATATTTTTTTCAATATTCTATCTATATATCAGATTTTCCAACAAATTATATTATTTTTTGTTAAATTATCATTGTGTTTTTGAATCTTGCAATTAATTTTCACAACAATCTATCATCCTACACCAATATAAGTTTTTTTCTTTCATTGAAAATTTATCGTAAAAAAGCAGTTACATTAATTTGTCTATTCAGTAATGTAACTGCTTCCAAATACTATTTATTTAACTATAAAGTAAACAAAACTATATTCATCTTTAACACAAATCATAACACTTCTCCAAACACTTAACTCATATTCATCAAAGAAACGCCATTATATATTTCCTCAATCCATCTTCCGATGAAAAATCATACTCCTCATTCTTTTCCATATAATATTTTTCTATATTTCCCCTTAAAATAGTTTCGTTACATGGAATGGTATCTGCATATCCTTTTCTGGCTAATTTCCACGGTAATTCTTTATGCGTAATCCTTTCCAGCACTTTTCCACTATATTCCCCAAATGTGTCAACTACCAAGTCTATCACTCTGCGTTCCTCTTCCGTAAGAGCATCTTTTGTTCCTTCAAAGATTGCAAATCGTGCATCTTCAATAGGATTATATTTAAAGTCTCTAAACATATCATATACCTCAGGATATACTGGTCCATGTACCCATGCCTGACAATTTTCATAGAACATTGGTCTTTTATTTAATGCGTAAGATATTCCCTGAATAAAATAGAGCAGCTTTTGAAGCATAAGTGGTGTAACCTCTTCCAATCTCTCAAAAACATACGAAATAACTCGCAGCATTTTATCTGAAACAGAAAAAAGATTCACAAGCTGTGTAGCAGCTTCCATCGCTTTGTTATAAGCTGCCATAGCAATTTTATCCCTGTTTTCCTGCAGTTTTCTTTTCATAAAAGCCGGTGAAGATAAAGCAGTTCTTAGAATATCAGAATACTCTTTAGACGGAATCTGTCCTAAAAGATACCTCGTAATCGTTACTTCGCCAAATCCAAGTGCCAGTGATAATGGTCCTTTTCCTATTTTGTATATCTTCATAAGTTTCTCAATATCTTCAATAGAAACAATTCCCTCATAAGTTCTGTACTGCTCATCAATTTCCTGAATATTCCTGTCAATCAATCCAGGAATACTCATTTCTTCGCCACATTCATCGCACACTGCTACAGTAATACTGAATGTATATTCTTTGTCTTTTATAGTTTTTATAATATTCCGCTTCTGCAGAGTATACGTAGTATTCTTTCTGCATACTATGCAAAAATCAATTCTCTCTTTATCCGCCATCTTAATTCCTCCCTGTTAAATTGCTATTTAAAATAATATTTTATGGGATATCTCTGTTCATGCAGCGAAACTACAATCATATAACAATTCTCCATCTTATTAAATTTTATGTATAAAGATACTGTCTTGCTTGTATTTCCCATCCTTTCCAAAAGTTCTACATCTTTGCCAAAAACATACAATAATTCATGCTCATATCCTCTATGCTCATTTCGGAGTATTTCTGAAAAATCCGTTGCTTCTAATCCAAGTAGTATATCTTTTGCTATCGTTTCATCTATAACGTAATTCACAAATAAATCTATATTGTCCTGTCTACGAGAATTTCGCTCAATTCGGTATCTGTTATTTTGGATAGCTTCTTTTACTTCCTCCAGATAAACCTTGATTTCATTTTGAGTTATATTCAATATATACACATCCACGCGCATATGGATGATCGTTTTTTGTCAATATCCTATCATAGATTTTTATAAGATATTAAAAAATGCTGCTGCTTAACATTTTTATTTGTTAAACAACAGCACTTTTCGTGCTTTTCTTTGTCAACTGCTATTTTGAGAATACTGCATCATTCCTTGAAAGAAGATATACACAATACTGGTTCATACTGATTCCCTCTCTCTTGGAATGTTCTGCCAATAATCTATGCAAACTTCTCGGAATTCTTAATTTGAATTGTCCGGAATAATCTTCAAGACTATCCGGCTCATGAATTTCCACACCTTCTTCTAACGCAGCTTCAATCCATGCTTTTTTTGCATCCAAAGCATTTGCAATTGCACTTTCCACTGTTTTCCCGCAGGTAATACATCCAGGGAGATCTGGATATGAAACTACGAATCCTCCTTCAGTTTTATCTTCTACAACTTCCATACGATAAGACATTGCCATATAATCATTCAGCGTTTTCATCATTCTCCACCCTTCTTTAATAACTTTTTGTTTCCATCTCGTTCTTATTAAAAATATTATGTATTAATCATAATACCTTAATGAATCTTACTTTTTGTAATTATCTTTTTTTGCACAAAAAATGCTGTTACCTAACATTTATTTGTTAAACAACAGCACCTTTCTCATGCTTTTCTTATTATTTTTACAGATAGGAATATCCCATCAGTGATTCATCTACCGCCTTTGCAGCTTCCCTGCCTTCGCGGATTGCCCATACTACCAGGGACTGGCCTCTGTGCATGTCTCCTGCTGTGAAGACTTTGTCTACGGAGGTCTGATACTGGTCTAGCTTTGTATCTACATTGGTTCTTCCGTTGATGGCTACCTTAAATGCGTCTGTTACATATTTCTCACTGCCAAGGAATCCGGCTGCGATAAGGACTACATCTACAGGGATGACTTCTTCGCTTCCTTCTACAGGAACCATCATCATACGTCCTGTCTTTGGATCTTTTTCGCTCTTTAATTTTGTGAGTTTTGCCTGGCAGACATTTCCGTTTTTATCTTTGATAAATTCTGTAACAGTAGTCTGGTATACTCGTGGATCATGTCCGAATACTGCGATAGCTTCTTCCTGGCCATAGTCTGTTTTGAGGACTCTGGGCCACTGCGGCCATGGATTGGAAGGTGTACGTTCTACCGGCGGCTTCGGCATCATCTCTAACTGGATCACAGATTTGGCACCCAGACGGATAGAAGTTCCCACACAGTCATTTCCTGTATCACCACCACCGATGACCAGAACATTTTTTCCTTTAGCAAGTTCATATGGAACTTTGGCAAAGTCAGAATCCAACAGCGCTTTTGTTACCTGTCCCAGGAAATCTACTGCGAAATAAATTCCTTTTGCATCCCGTCCCGGAACTTTAATGTCTCGTGGATTGGATGCTCCGCAGGCAAGAATGACGCGGTCGAACTGTTTCAGAAGTTCTTCTGCTTTGATGTCCTTTCCTACGTTTACATTTGTAACAAATTTCACTCCCTCTTCTTCCATAAGATGGATTCTTCTGTCAACAACAGCTTTGTCCAGCTTCATGTTAGGGATACCGTAGCGGAGAAGTCCGCCTACACGGTCTTTTCTTTCAAATACAGTTACACTGTGGCCTCGTCTGTTTAACTGCTGGGCTGCTGCCAGTCCGGAGGGACCGCTTCCAATGACTGCAATAGACTTGCCTGTACGTACTTCCGGAATCTGCGGGGTTACCCATCCATTCTCATAAGCAGTCTCGATGATCGCACGTTCATTTTCCTTTGTGGATACCGGTTCTCCGTTTATATTACAGGTGCAAGCTGCTTCGCAGAGTGCAGGGCAGACACGGGAAGTAAATTCCGGGAAGCTGTGTGTCTTGCTCAATCTTAAGAATGCCTGCTTCCAGTTGCCTGTATAAACCAGATCATTTGTCTCAGGTACAAGGTTGTGCAGAGGGCAGCCGGATGCCATACCGCCGATCATCATACCTGACTGGCAGAATGGGACGCCGCATGCCATGCAGCGTGCGCCCTGAAGTTTCTGTTTTTCTTTATTTAACGGGGTCCTGAATTCTTTGAAGTTTGCGATGCGGACCTTTGGCGGCAGAACTTTTGCCGTCTCTCTCTCATATTCTAAAAATCCTGTTGGTTTGCCCATGATTTCCTCCTCTTCGCCGCACTTGCTGCGGCAATAATGGTATGGCCCACGCCACCTTTTTATTTATTCTAAAAGATGACGGGGCAACATTGATAAGTTCACACGATATATTCAATTATTATCAATGTTTAGCGCCAATACTTTCATAGAACGCTTCCATCTGTGCCTGCTGACTGTTCAGACCTTTTTCTTCCAGTTTTGCACTTAAAGTGATCATCTTCTTGTACTCATTTGGAATGAGTTTCTTAAAGTGCGGCAGATAATAATCAAAGTCAGCCAGAACTTTCGCACCGAGTTTGGAACCTGTTGCTTCTACATGAGCTTCAATCAGGTCGCGAAGTTCTTTTTTGTCATATTTATTTTCCACTTTTTCGATGGAAATCATAGCTTTGTTCAGGTTCTTGTAAAGAACATTATCCACATCCAGTACATATGCGATACCGCCGCTCATACCTGCTGCAAAGTTCTTGCCAGTCTTACCAAGTACGACTACGCGGCCGCCTGTCATATATTCACAGCCATGTTCTCCTACACCTTCTACAACTGCAGATGCACCGGAGTTACGGACTGCGAAACGCTCACCTGCAACACCATTGATAAATGCAGTACCACTGGTTGCACCGTAAAGGGCAACATTACCTACGATAATATTCTCTTCTGCTTTGTATGCAGCTTTCTCCGGAACCTTCAGGATCAGTTTACCACCGGAAAGTCCTTTTCCGAAATAGTCATTGCTGTCACCGGTCAGTTCCAATGTAAGTCCTTTGGGGATAAATGCGCCGAAGCTCTGTCCGCCGGCACCGTTGCAGTGTACAGTAATGGTGTCATCTGTAAGTCCGTTTTTATTCTTTCTGGTGATTTCTGCACCAAGGATGGTTCCGAATGTACGGTCAATGTTTGTCAGATTTACAGAAAGCTCTGTTTTCTGACCTTTATTGATTGCATTTGCACATTTCTTAACCAGAACTTTTTCATCCATGGTTTTTTCCAGCTCGAAATTATATACAGCTTTCGGGTCAAAGGTAACTTTCTGGTCTTTGCCTGCAAATGGGTTGTTCAGAATTGCGCTTAAATCTACTTTACCCTGATGTGGTTCTGGTACATTGTCTGTCTGAACCAGAAGATCTGTACGTCCAACCATTTCGCTGACTGTACGGAATCCCAGTTTGGACATATACTCTCTTAATTCCTGTGCGATAAAACGCATGAAATTCTCGACATATTCCGGTTTTCCTTTAAATCTCTTGCGGAGCTCCGGATTCTGTGTTGCCACACCAACCGGGCAGGTATCCAGATTACATACACGCATCATCACACAGCCCATAGTTACAAGAGGAGCTGTTGCGAAACCGAATTCCTCTGCACCCATCAATGCTGCGATCGCAACGTCACGACCACTCATAAGCTTACCGTCTGTCTCAATGCGGACACGATTTCTCAGGCCGTTTTTAAGCAGTGTCTGATGTGTTTCTGCAAGTCCCAGTTCCCATGGAAGTCCTGCATTGTGGATAGAACTTCTTGGAGCTGCACCTGTACCTCCGTCATAACCGGAGATCAGGATCGTCTGTGCACCTGCTTTGGCAACACCTGCTGCGACTGTACCCACACCTGCTTCAGATACCAGTTTAACAGAAATATCTGCATATTTATTTGCGTTCTTAAGGTCATAGATTAACTGTGCCAGGTCCTCGATAGAATAGATATCGTGGTGCGGTGGCGGGGAGATCAGGCTGACACCCGGTGTGGAATGACGGGTTTTGGCAATCCATGGATATACCTTCTTTGCAGGAAGATGTCCGCCTTCACCAGGTTTTGCACCCTGTGCCATCTTGATCTGAATTTCTCTTGCAGATACAAGGTAACGGCTGGTTACACCGAAACGTCCGCTGGCAACCTGTTTGATTGCGGAGCATCTGTCATCACTGCTTCCTGCGGAATCCAGTCTTTCATCACTTTCACCACCCTCACCTGTATTGGATTTTCCATGGAGGTGGTTCATGGCGATTGCCAGTGTCTCATGTGCTTCCTGTGAAATGGAACCATAGGACATGGCACCTGTCTTAAATCGTTTTACGATATCATCTACGCTCTCCACTTCTTCAAGTGGAACCGGAGTCTCAGCAAACTTAAAGTCCAGAAGTCCTCTTAAGTTTCCGTGATTTTCTTTATCCACCAGATCTGTGTACTGTTTGAACAGATCGTAGCTTCCAGTCCATGTGGACTGCTGCAGAAGATGGATGGTCTGAGGATTGTAACGATGTTCCTCTCCCTGGCTTCTCATCTTATGTGCACCAACGCTATCCAGTGTTAGGTCTGTCGGAAGTCCTAACGGGTCAAATGCTTCTGAGTGAAGTTTCTCTACATTCTCTTCGATGTCTTCCAGTGTGATTCCGCCCACACGGCTGACTGTACCTGTAAAGTATTTCTCGATCACATCAGAAGAGATACCAATTGCCTCAAAAATCTGAGATCCCTGATAGGACTGAATGGTGGAAATACCCATCTTGGAAGCAATCTTTACAATACCGCTGATGACTGCATGATTGTAGTCATCTACTGCTGCATAATAGTCTTTCTCCAGCATATGGCTGTCGATCAGTTCATGAATGGTCTCAAGGGCAAGGTACGGGTTGATGGCACTTGCACCGTAACCAAGTAAGGTTGCAAAGTGATGTACTTCTCTTGGCTCACCGGATTCCAGGATAATTGCAAGGGAGGTACTCTTTTTCGTCTTTACCAGGTGCTGATGAACTGCGGATACTGCCAGAAGTGACGGGATTGGCATATGATTTTCATCTACTCCCCTGTCTGAAAGAACAAGGATGTTTGCACCCTCACGGAATGCTTTATCTACTTCTACAAAAAGACGGTCAATTGCTCTCTCAAGCTTGGTGCTCTTGTAATATAAGGTAGAAACAACAGCTGTCTTGAAGCCCTCATGCTTGAAGCTCTTGATCTTCATCATGTCTGTATTTGTCAGGATCGGGTTATTAATCTTTAATACCTGACAGTTTTCCGGTTTCTGCTCCAGCAGGTTTCCGTCTTTGCCTACATAAACACTTGTGCTGGTAACGATTTCCTCACGGATTGCATCGATCGGAGGATTGGTAACCTGTGCGAAGAGCTGTTTAAAGTAGTCAAATAATGGTCTGTTCTGTTTGGAAAATACTGCAAGCGGGGTATCCACACCCATAGCTCCGATGCTCTCTGCTCCGTTTAACGCCATGTTTCTGATGGAAGTACGATACTGCTCATAAGTATAACCGAATGCTTTCTGCAGACGTGCTCTCTGCTCTGGTGTGTACTCTTCCGGTCTCTCATTCGGGATCTTGATATCCTTTAACTGTACCAGATGACTGTCAAGCCATTCACCGTATGGCTGCATTTTTGCGTAGCCCTCTTTCAGCTCATTGTCATCGATAACTTTTCCCTTTACAGTATCTACCAGGAGCATTTTCCCAGGATGAAGACGCTCTTTTAATACGATCTTCTCTTCCGGAATTGGCAGAACACCTACTTCTGAGGAAAGGATCATATAGCCGTCAGAAGTAATATAATATCTGGATGGACGGAGACCATTTCTGTCAAGGACTGCACCCATAACATCACCATCAGAGAACAGGATAGATGCAGGTCCGTCCCATGGCTCCATCATAGTTGCATAGTACTGATAAAAGTCACGTTTTGCCTGGGAAATGGTGTCATTGTTTGCCCATGGTTCAGGGATTGTGATCATCACTGCAAGCGGAAGTTCCATACCGCTCATTACCAGAAATTCCAGTGTATTGTCAAGCATTGCAGAGTCGGAACCGTTTCTATTTACAACAGGAAGCACTTTGTGAAGCTGTCCCTCCAGATATGGTGATTCCATATTTTCTTCTCTTGCAAGCATCTTATCTGCGTTGCCGCGGATGGTGTTGATCTCACCATTGTGTACCATAAAGCGGTTAGGATGTGCTCTCTCCCAGCTTGGGTTTGTGTTGGTACTGAAACGGGAATGTACCATGGCGATTGCAGATTCATAATCCGGGTTCTGAAGGTCTTCGAAGAAAGTACGAAGCTGTCCAACCAGGAACATACCTTTGTAAACGATGGTACGGCTGCTCATGGATACTACATAAGTATTATCATTACTCTGTTCAAACTCACGTCTTGCAATGTAGAGCATACGGTCAAATGGAAGACCTTTTTCCACATCTTCCGGCTTTTTGATAAATGCCTGCATAATACATGGCATACATTCTCTTGCCTTGTGTCCAAGCACTTCCGGGAATACCGGGACCTGACGCCATCCAAGAAGTTCCAGGCCTTCTTTCTCAAGAATGATCTCAAACATCTTCTTTGCCTGTGCACGTTTAATCTCATGCTGTGGGAAGAAAAACTGTGCAATGCCGTATTCTCTCTCATCACCAATCTCAAATCCCTCTTTCTTACAGGCTTTCTTGAAAAATTTATGGGAAATCTGGAGAAGAATACCTACACCGTCACCGGTTTTGCCTTCTGCATCCTTACCTGCGCGGTGTTCCAGATGTTCTACGATCTTTAATGCATTTGCAACAGTATCGTGGGTTTTCTTGCCTTTGATATTGACAACTGCTCCGATACCACAGTTGTCATGCTCAAATTCAGACCGGTACAGACCTTGCTGTTGCTGCTGTTCTCTCACTTCTTTCATAATCTCCTCATCCTTTCTATTTTTTCTGCTGTTCTTCACTTATTAGTATCAAGTACGCTCCAGCGTACTTGCTGCGAGCTGCGCGTCATGCTTTGTATGACATTTATCTCTGCGCAGTTCTGCAATCCGCCGGAGGCTTTCAAAAGTAATTAATTACTTTTGAAATCTACAGCCGCCTGAATAAATCCTCTGAATAAAGGATGTGCATGATTCGGGCGGGATTTGAATTCCGGATGGGCCTGAGTTCCTACATAGAACGGGTGCCCTGCGATCTCGATCATCTCTACGATATGATTATCAGGAGAAGTTCCTACGATATTCATTCCCTTCTCCTGAAGTTCTTTACGGAATGCATTGTTTACTTCATAACGATGTCTGTGGCGCTCATGGATTTCTTTTTTGCCAAAGAGTTCATAGGATCTGGAACCTTCTGCAAGAATACATGGATAACTTCCAAGTCTTAAGGTTCCACCGATATCTTCGATATCTTCCTGATCCGGCATTAATGCAATTACCGGATGCTTTGTCTCCGGATTCAGTTCAATACTGTTTGCATCTTCGTATCCAAGTACATGGCGGGCGAATTCTACAATTGCCATCTGCATTCCCAGACAGATTCCAAGATATGGAATCTTATGTACTCTTGCATACTGTGCTGCCAGGATCATTCCTTCTGTACCTCTGTTTCCGAAACCACCCGGAACCAGAATACCATCTACATTGTGAAGCTGCTGATCCAGATTCTTCTCTGTCAGTTCTTCGGAATCGATCCAGTCAAGCTCTACCTTGGCTCTGCAGGAAATTCCGCCATGTTTCAGTGCCTCTACTACACTGAGATATGCATCATGAAGCTGTGTATATTTTCCTACAATTGCGATCTTTACTGTTTTATTCGGATTTCTCAGACTTTCTACCATTTCCTCCCAGTCACTTAAATCCGGTTTTCTGTTTTCCAGACGGAGACTTGAAAGAACTACATCTGCAAGCTTCTCTCTTTCCATTGCAAGAGGAGCTTCATATAAATATTCCACATCCAGGTTCTGAAGTACATGTGATACAGGTACGTTGCAGAATAAAGCAATTTTTTCTTTAATGTCCTCTGTCAGCTCATGTTCACTTCTGCACACCAGTACATCCGGCTGGATTCCCATTCCCTGAAGTTCCTTTACGCTTGCCTGTGTAGGTTTTGTTTTCAGTTCTTCAGATGCCTTTAAATAAGGAATTAATGTTACGTGGATCAGGATTGCATTGTCATGTCCCACATTGAGCTGGAACTGACGAATTGCTTCCAGGAACGGCTGGCTTTCAATATCACCGACTGTTCCTCCCACCTCGATAATGGCAATCTTGTTTTCCTCCGGTGATTTGGCGCGGTAGAAACGACTCTTAATCTCATTTGTAATATGAGGAATTACCTGTACGGTACCCCCGCCGAAATCCCCGTGACGTTCTTTCTGAAGAACAGACCAGTAAACCTTACCGGTTGTCACATTGGAATTTTTATCAAGACTCTCATCAATGAATCTCTCATAATGTCCCAGATCCAAGTCTGTCTCTGTACCATCGTCTGTTACAAAAACTTCTCCGTGCTGAATCGGGTTCATGGTTCCGGGGTCGATATTGATATAAGGATCAAACTTCTGCATGGTTACCTGGTATCCTCTCGCTTTCAGAAGACGCCCCAGAGATGCAGCTGTGATTCCCTTTCCGAGACCGGAAACAACTCCTCCTGTAACAAATACGTATTTCACTGCCATTTTGATTTCCTCCTCCATCATCCTTTGTTAATAAAAAAGCGTCAGATGCAGCTATCAGAGGGCACTTGACCCATCTGGTATTCTGCATCTGACGCCTTTGTCAGATCATCATATCTTCTATAATAATATGTTCAATTGGCTTTCTTTAAAAATATGCTATACTATAAAACATTTTTTTTCGTTTGTCAATAATGAATTTCCCGTTTTTAAGCAAAAGTAAATCAAATGTTACTGTTCACACATCACTATCCCGCGAGGTGTTTTGGCATGGATATGCCAAAATCCCGAGACATACGAGCCAAAATTCCATTGCCACAGGCAATCTGGAATGAATTTTGGCTACGTTACTGTGAATGGAGTGAACAGTAACAATCAAATAAGTTCCTTCTGATAAACTATGAAGCAGTTATATTTTATGGAATTACTCTGAACACAGTCATAATACAGAAAAAACGAATCTGTAGAAGTTCATCTTCCAGACCCGTCTTCTCTGCAATAATTATTCGGTTATAAAAATGCAAAATTTATGCAACTGCAAATTTCTTCAATGTACGATCAAATTCCCGGCTCTCCCCGTGGCAGTCTACTGTCAGTTCTCTGGTCAGATCCAGACTAAGTACACCAAGGATTGATTTGGCATCAATTAAAAATCTGTTGTAATAAACATCAATATCAAAATCACATCTGCTTGCAGCATTCACAAATTCCTGCACCTCTTCAGTTGCATTTAACTTGATTTTACTCTGTGACATCGTGATCACCCTTTCTGAAAACATTCTTTGTTTTTTTCTATCAGACGCCCATATTATGTTCCACATTTCAGAATTTGTCAAGTTTTTAAATTTATCCAATTTTCATAAAGCGCAGGGGTTCTATTGTGCATTTTATTCGTTTATATATGTTTTCACAGCATTATTTTATACATTATGTATGGTTTCATTCTATATTGGTTTTACCATTATATGAGATTGATTCCATATATCATCGACAGGTTTCTGCATTTTTTATGAATTTTTGCGACTTAACACTTCACAATATCTGCAAACTCCGCATTTGTATAATCCGGAATCTCCATCGGATAATTTCCATCGAAGCATGCCTTACATAAGGGCAGACCGCCCGCCATTCCTTCCAGATAATCTGTCTGCATGTAGCCAAGAGAATCTGCTCCGATCATTTTACAGATTTCCTCCGTGCTGTGGCTGGCTGCAATGAGCTGATCATTTGACGGCACATCCGTTCCGAAATAGCATGGATGTAAAAATGGCGGTGAACTGATACGTACGTGCACTTCCTTTGCTCCCGCCTCTTTTAACATGTGGATCAGGTTTGCAATGGTTGTTCCACGAACAATAGAATCATCCACCAGAACAATCCTCTTATCTTTTACAACAGATTCCAGCACACTCAGTTTCAGATGAACACTGGACTCACGTTCTTCCTGAGTCGGTTTGATAAATGTTCTTCCAATATAGCTGTTTTTATAGAACGCAAATGCAAACGGGATTCCTGATGCTTCGGAGTATCCCTTTGCAGCAGGGAGTCCGGACTCCGGTACACCTGTTACAAGATCTGCCTCTACAGGATAAGACTTGGCAAGAGATTTACCGCCACGGATTCTGGCATCATAGACCTTCACCCCATCAATGGTACTGTCAAGTCTTGCAAAATATATATACTCAAACACACAATGCGCGCGTTTTGCAGCAGCAGACGCAAGCTCTTTATTTGACTTCAGTCCGTCTTTTGTGATCGTAAGAATCTCACCCGGCTCAATGTCACGGATAAATTCCGCACTTACAGATGTCAGAGCACAGCTCTCAGAAGCAATAACATAAGCATTTCCTCTTTTACCGAGACACAATGGTTTCAGTCCATATGGATCGCGGACTGCGATCAGTTTTCTCGGGCTCATAACTACCAGACCATATGCACCTTTGATCTTCTTTGCAGTCTTTAGCACTGCCTCTTCTACTGTTTTAGAATGCACACGTTCTCTTGCGATATGGAACGCAATAACCTCTGAATCTGTAGTTGTATGGAAAATCGCTCCATTCTGGATCAGTTCCCATTTCAGTTCCGGTGTATTAACCAGATTTCCGTTATGTGCAAGTGCAAGAGTTCCCTTTACATAAGACAAAACAAGGGGCTGTGCATTCTCTGCAACAGAAGCTCCTGTTGTGGAATATCTTACATGACCAATACCAATATCCCCCTCATATTTACGGACAACATCCTGTCTGAGAACTTCACTTACAAGTCCCAGATCCTTATGAAACTTCACATTTCCACGCTCTCCCTTAGTATCAGAAACTGCAAGTCCGCAGGATTCCTGTCCTCTGTGCTGCAGGGAAGTCAGTCCATAATATATGGACGGAACTACATTGCCGCCATCCAGATCATAAATTCCAAAGACGCCGCACTCTTCTTTTATTCCAGCCATCTGATTTCCTCCGATCGTATTCTCTTGTCTGACTTTAACTTTACTTTCAAAACCCGCTGACATTGTTTTCTTATGTTTGACGGGTTCCAAAATCAAATTATAATAATAGAAACAAATTTGTCAACCTATCCTTTTTTTGTCATATCTCAAAAATTTTTTCTGAATTTTTTCAAAAAAAGTGCTTGACATCTGTTTTCATTTCGTTTATAGTACAGCACATAAAGCAAAGGCGCTTTGGAAAGATTTACAGAGATCTCATCCAAGGCGCCTTTTTCGTTTTATAAAACTTTCGTTTCATAGAAAATGTTCGATGAGGAATTTTCTATGAGACGAAAACCGCAGGCAGTCACAATGGTGGTCTGCAGCGGCACTACACATATTCAGAAAATATTGCAAACCGAAAGGAGAGTACCTATATGGCACAGAATATCCCTGAACTGTACGGCAGCCTGGTCTTCAACGACAAAGTAATGAGAAGTAAACTGCCAAAAGACATGTACAAAGCATTAAAGAAAACAATCGAGAGCGGTACACACCTTGAACTTGATGTTGCCAACTCCGTTGCTGTTGCAATGAAAGAATGGGCTACCGAGAACGGCGCCACTCATTATACTCACTGGTTCCAGCCAATGACAAACGTAACTGCAGAGAAACATGACAGTTTCATTTCTCCTACAGGAGATGGTCAGGTAATCATGGATTTCTCAGGTAAAGAACTTGTAAAAGGTGAGCCGGATGCTTCCAGTTTCCCGTCAGGCGGTCTTCGTGCCACATTCGAGGCAAGAGGATATACAGCATGGGATCCGACATCACCGGCATTCATCAAAGACGGAACCCTTTACATTCCTACAGCATTCTGCTCCTACAGCGGAGAAGCTCTTGATAAAAAGACTCCTCTCCTTCGTTCCATGCAGACACTTGATAAAGAAGCTACAAACCTTCTCCATATAATAGGAAATAAAGATGTCAAACACGTAAATACAACTGTAGGTCCTGAACAGGAATACTTCCTGGTAGACAAGGAATTATACAAACAGAGAAAAGACCTTGTATTCTGCGGACGCACACTGATCGGTGCTCCTGCTCCTAAGGGCCAGGAAATGGAAGATCATTACTTCGGTGCTCTGAAACCTCGTGTCGCAGCTTATATGCATGACCTGGATGTAGAGCTCTGGAAACTTGGTATTCCTGCCAAAACAAAACATAACGAAGTTGCTCCTGCACAGCACGAATTGGCTCCTGTATTCGATACAACAAACGTTGCGGTTGACCACAACCAGTTAACAATGGAAGTAATGAAGAAAGTTGCCGACAAGCACGGACTTGTATGCCTTCTTCACGAGAAACCATTTGAGGGAATCAACGGAAGTGGTAAACACAACAACTGGTCTATGATTACAGATGCCGGTGTAAATATCCTTGATCCGGGAAAAACACCTGCTGAAAATACACAGTTCCTGATTTTCCTGACAGCTGTTATCAAAGCAGTTGATGAATACGCAGATGTACTTCGTATTTCTGTAGCAAGTGCAGGAAATGATCACCGTCTCGGTGCAAATGAGGCTCCGCCTGCTGTTGTATCCGTATTCCTCGGTGATGAACTGACAGAAGTATTAAAATCTATCGAAAATGACGAATATTTTGCAGGAAGCCGCGCAGTCCAGATGGATATCGGTGCAAAAGTACTTCCACATTTCGTAAAAGACAATACAGACAGAAACCGTACTTCACCATTCGCATTTACAGGTAACAAATTCGAATTCCGTATGCTTGGTTCCGAAGCTTCTGTTGCAAACCCGAACATTATCTTAAACACTGCTGTTGCTGAGTGTGTTCACCAGTTTGCAGAGCAGTTAAAAGATGTACCAGAAGACAAGATGGAGGATGCAATCCACGAACTGATCAAGAAGACAATTATTGATCATAAACGTGTTATCTTTAACGGAAACGGTTATACAGACGAATGGATCGAAGAAGCTACGAAACGTGGTCTCTTCAACCTGAAATCCACACCGGATGCTCTTCCTCAGTGGATCGCAGATAAGAATATTGAACTCTTTACCAAATATCATATCTTCACAAAAGAAGAAATTGAATCCCGTTATGAGATCTGGCTGGAATCCTATTCCAAGATTCTTAACATTGAGTCCAATACTATGGTTGAAATGGTACAGAAGGATTTCCTTCCATCTGTATTCGCATATATCGACAAAGTTGCAGCTACTGCTGTTGCTAAAAAATCAGTTGTTTCAGATGTCAGCACAGCTTCTGAAGGAAAACTGATCAAAGAGCTGTCACAGCTTGCTGATGAGATTTCCACAGGTCTTGAGACCTTAAAAGCAGACACTGCCAAAGCGCTTGCTACAGAAGATCCTCTGGCTAATGCAAAAGCATACCAGACAGTTGTTCTTTCTGATATGGATGAACTCAGAAAGTCTGTAGATGCAGCAGAAACTCTGATTCCGGATGCACTGCTTCCATATCCTACATATGACAAGCTTCTGTTTTCCGTTTAATTAACAGGTAATAACAGGGGAATATCTTTATGAACTCTACTTCATAATTCATTATCGATTTCCTCATCCATTAATCACACGATATTTTGATATTCCCCTGTTTTACATATAATTTTGATTTTAAACTGCATTGCATACAGTCATACGAAATGTCTTTTCTATTACATCAGTTATGCAATACACTATAAATATGGATTTTATATTCGCAAAAGCGCGATGAACTGGCTACATTTCCAGGCATTGCGCTTTTTGCATTTTATAAAATATGAGGAAATTTTTATGAGGGAGGAATATTATTATGGAATTTTCCGCAGTAAACACAATATGGGTGCTGGTCGGCGCCGCGCTGGTCTTCTTTATGCAGGCCGGATTCGCAATGGTAGAAACAGGCTTCACACGAGCCAAAAACGCAGGTAACATTATTATGAAAAACCTGATGGACTTCTGTATCGGAACCCCGGTCTTCTGGCTGGTCGGCTTCGGTCTGATGTTCGGTGCAGGTAATGGATTTATCGGAAAGATCGGTGGTATTGCAACAGAAGCACACTATGGTTCAGGAATGCTTCCTGACGGAGTTCCTTTCTGGGCATTCTTAATCTTCCAGACAGTATTCTGTGCAACATCCGCAACAATTGTTTCCGGTGCAATGGCAGAACGTACCAAGTTCCTTTCCTATTGCGTCTACAGCCTTATGATCAGTCTTGTTGTATATCCGGTATCCGGACACTGGATCTGGGGCGGTGGATTTATCAGCCAGATGGGATTCCACGATTTCGCAGGTTCCTGTGCAGTACATATGGTAGGTGGTGTGGCAGCTCTGATCGGTGCCATCATCCTTGGACCTCGTATCGGTAAATATACAAAGGACGGCAAATCAAAAGCTATCCCTGGACACAACCTTACAGTTGGTGCTTTAGGTGTATTTATCCTCTGGTTCTGCTGGTTCGGATTTAACGGTGCTTCCACAGTAAGTATGGAAGGCGATGCAATCGTAAGTGCAGGTAAAATCTTTGTTACTACTAACCTTGCAGCAGCTGTTGCAACTGTAACTGTTATGATCATCACATGGATACGTTACAAAAAACCGGATGTTTCCATGTCTCTGAACGGTTCTCTTGCAGGACTTGTAGCAATTACAGCAGGATGCGACACAGTTTCTCCTACATCCGCAGCAATCATCGGTATTGCTTCCGGTTTTATCGTAGTATTTGGTATTGAATTTATTGACAAAGTCCTGAAAATCGATGACCCTGTTGGTGCTGTCGGTGTTCATGGTTTAAACGGTGCTTTCGGTACTCTTGCAGTTGGTCTTTTCTCCGATGGATCAGGCACAGACTGGAAAGGACTTCTTACAGGCGGCGGCTTCCACGGATTTGGTGTTCAGTTCACAGGTATGATCATCACAATCGCATGGGTTGTTGTTACTATGACAATTATCTTCCAGGTAATCAAACATACAATCGGACTTCGTGTTTCAGCTGAAGAAGAGATCGCAGGTCTTGACTCCAAAGAACATGGTCTTGCAAGTGCTTATGACGGTTTCGCAATGGCTGGCGTTCCGACTCCTATGGGAACTTCCATAAAAGCTCCTGTTGTCACAGCCAGACCTTCTGCTCCTGCTGAATCAGTTCCCGAACTTCCGAAAGAAGGCGTTCATAAACTTACAAAAGTCGTTATCATCACACGTCAGAACAAACTTGATGAATTTATGCAGGCAATGAATGAGATTGGCGTTACAGGTATCACCATCACAAACGTACTTGGATGTGGGGTACAGAAAGGTGCTCCATCCTACTATCGTGGTGTTGAGATGGAAATGAATCTTCTTCCTAAGATCAAAATTGAGATTGTTGTAAGTCTCGTGCCTGTACAGAAGGTTATTGAAACTGCCAAGGCAGTCCTCCATACCGGTCAGATTGGTGATGGTAAAGTATTTGTATATGACATTGAAAATGTCGTTAAGATCCGTACAGGCGAAGAAGGTTATCTCGCTCTCCAGGATACAAAATAAATAAGCAATCAATAAATATCCTGCTATAAGGTCAGGAGCCCGGATTTATTCCGGACTCCTTTTTATTGTTCACTACCATTATGCAATCTGGGCAGATTCCAGCGATAATGTGCTGCCAGATACCGAATCAGTATGATTACGAAACAGGCTACCATCATAGCTTCCACATTTCCTACAAAACGATTCATGTACACACATACAACCGCTCCTACAATAGATGCGCATGCATAAATATGCTTTACAAAAATATAAGGCGGTACTCCTGCCATCATATCACGCATCAGGCCTCCCCCTACTCCGGTAATCGTTCCCAGAAATACCAGGAGAAACACATTATCCATATATCCACTGCGAATTCCTGTATTCACTCCCACTACCGTAAAAATTCCTAAACCGATAGAGTCCATCACCAACATGACTCTGTCATAGGTAAGCCGCATATGCCCTTCCAAAAGCTGCCGTTTCCAGTAAAAAACCAGAAAAACCACACAGGAAGTAATGGTAGCCACCAAGGCATATACCGGATTTGTAAACACATTAGGTGGAATAATCCCCAGCACAATATCCCGGATCATACCTCCGCCTACAGCTGTAACTACACCCAGTACGCTCACACCGAAAATGTCCATATTCCGTTCTACACCTACCATTGCCCCGGAAGCAGCAAAAGCAACCGTACCTGCCATTTCCATAAAAAAAGTTATAATACTCTGATAATCCATATTAACCTCTGACTTTTACATTTTAGTTCATAAATTATATCATTTTTTATAACTTATGTGAAGCAGGATCCTGCTTTTTTAGACATCTTATTTTTTTATTTTCTTCACAGACGCTCCCTTAAACAAAGCTCCGTCTACTGAGAAACGATCAATCAACGTAGTCTTGGGATTCTCAATCAGATCGATCAGCTTCTCCGCAGCTATCCTGCCAATTGCCGCTGTGTCCTGACAAAGGGTGGTGAGCTTTGGCTCCAGAATTTTCGCAATATCAATTCCATCATAACCTGCAATAGAAATATCATCAGACAGCCGCTTCAGTATCGGAAGAACCCTGAACTGCAACATCCTCTGTAATAGATTTTACGCTTTCTTTTGTGTAATAGCCTCTCGTACCTGCTCAACGGACAGCAATGTGGTCTCTGCAATTTTATCAAGATCATGCTCTCCATTTTTCCACATATTCCATGCGATTTTTTTACTTCTGCTTACTTCTGCCTCATCACGTTCTCTATCTACAATTACCTGCATCGTCTTGCACATATCAGCCACTCCTTTCGGTTCCTCTTTAAAATATCTTACTCTCGCAGCTATTTTTGCATTATGCATTTCGTGATAATTAACACAGTTAAAATCATGCATTAGCCAGCCAACCTCATCATCTCCTCTGTAAGAGCCATTTACATATACAATATGTGCTTTATCATTAAACAGTTTCCCTGTTTCCTGTACTGTTCTTTCTATTGTATAAATCGGAAGTCCACCTACCAACACATCATTAGACGTTATAAATATGATATATGTCTCTGGCATCTCTGTATATTTACTTCCTGATGTTGTAAGTCTGGTATCAAATAATGAGCTGTTTAATCTGGCACGTTCTGGTACTGCCCCACTATCATCCTGTTGGACCTCGATATCGTACTGTTTTCCTTCGGAATCATTAGCGTATATATCTAATCTGACAGATCGTCCAAACAAATTTCCAATCGTCAACTGTGTAACAGATTTCGTTACCGTCAGATCATCTCTTTTTAAAATGATCTTCAAGAGTTCCTCAGTACACTCTAAATCACTGGAAAACACCTGTGTCATAAACGTATCATCCATTAACGTAAACTTGTTAATGGCGTCCATGCGTTCTGTATTTTTCTCGTCTAAATTCAACACCTGCATTCATTCACTTTCTTTTCATATTCTTATTATAAATGCTTTCATTATACTTATGCAATAAGATTTTTTCGACAAAACAGTAAGAGAATCATGCATCCTCTTCCAGGTCTTAAATGGTATTTTTTACTTCTGCCATTTCCAACATCATTGTTACTTAACTACTTTTCCTGTAGGTGTTACCCCAATCCGGAGAACATGTGAATACAATTTTCCACCCTTTTTCTGTACCGCTTTGCAATTTCCCACTGCATATATTCCGGATGGATAGTGTGACTTTGAAGTAACCGTAAAAGTATTAGATGCATTATTATATCAGTTCATAGATGTCTGTTTACACTGGCTAGCCATTATATAAGAACAGTCCCCTTAAAACCCACTGTACCATCGTTGCATTGTCACTTTTTCTGTATATTCTCCACTGCTGTCCATACTCTACCCTGCTCACTGTCGAAGCAGCCCTTGTTAAAATTGGCTTTGATTCCCACTCATTAATTTCAGCGGCATATTCTGCGTCTATATTGTCGTCATTAGTGGAAATCAAATTCATGGATTCAATTCCTGCTTCTGATAGTTTTATGTTGTCATCCTGCATAGCAGCTTCAAAATCTGCCTCTAATACTTCGGCCTCACTGTCTGACTGCGTTGAGCCAGTGCTGTTTCCAGAATATGAAGTTTCTAAAAAATCATCCAGTCCCAGACCAATTCCATCTTTCATGGCCGATTCAAAATCTTGCTGTAGTTTTTTATCGCTCACGTCTGCTTGACACTCCGTTGCGAAATCATCATCGCACATTGCTCCTTCATCAAAAGAATATAACTCCGTTGATTCATCCGCATACACATCTGCCGCATGTACAGGCACTTCCAGCATTCCTATCAAAGAAATCATCAGTAAATATAGTGTAGCTTTTTTCATGATTTTGTCATTTCTTTCTCTTCTATTACTGCATATTTTCAGATTTATTAACTGAATTATTGTGTTTTTCCAAATCTTTAACACAAATAATAATTCCTCAATGTCATTTAGTTAAGCCTGCGTGACAATTTAAACAGAGTGTTGTTGAATATTTGAACACACTCTGTTTAGACGACGGCTATACGATAAATAGTACAAATCTTGCATCATCACCGAATATTTCATTTCATCTCCCGTAATGGATGTTCCCATGTATCCCTCTATAAAATCGAAGTATCCATTCGTTCCAGCATTCTTTTCCCAAGTATCTATCGAAGCCTTAATCCTTAGCAGACACATTACCGGAATCTTATAGTATTGTTGCATTTTCTTTAAATCTAACTCATGCTGCCTCCCTCTGGAAATAAGCAGCTCCTTTATTTCACTATTCGTGTATGGATCAAATGCCATAAGCAGGGCAGTTTCAAGCCGTTCATTATCCTCATTGCGAAAGTTTCCCGTGTCAAAACTTTCTCCGGTACATCTTGATTTAATATCAAACAATACAAGGGCAATTGCCTCTTTCATTCTTCTGCTGTTTGAAGCGGGAAACTTTCGATGGATTTTTAACGCATTACTTTCCATCGGCAAAAGAAGCATACTGTAAGTTTCCTCATCACCTTTTCTGATTTTTCCAAACTCTTTTTCCATTTGAGAGTATATTTTTTCAAACTGATATAACTGCATTTTTCTTCTCTCTTCCTTTAGTTTTTATCCTCATTTTTTTCAAAAAACACTTGACAGGATAAGCAATATATGTTGTGTAAGCCTTGAATATAAACACATTTCAAGGAGGCACCCTATGACTCAAAACTTTTTAGCTGACTTAAAAACAACACTCGAAAACTGCATTGCTGAACTGGATGAACTTCATTTCATGTTCTGCCAAAACCCGGAAGCTGATTTCACAGGAAATCGTAAACTTTCTTTCCATGATTATATTCAATTTATGGTTCAAATGCAGAGTAAATCTGTTTCAAATGAAATCCTGGATTTCTTTGAGCATTCACTTGCAGCCCCTGCAAAATCTTCTTTTACCCAGCAGCATTTCAAACTCCAACCGGAAGGATGGAGCTTTCTGTTCCATATTTTTGTGGAACAGTGCAGGGAACTTTCTGATCAGCCCTATCACGGCTATCGCCTTTTAGCATGTGATGGTTCCGATGTCAATATAGCACGAGACCCAGAGGATGAAAGAACTTTTATCCATGAAGGCGAAAAGGGTTACAATGCGATTCACGTCAATGCTCTTTACGATATCATGAACCATACTTACTGTGATTTTCTGGTTCAGGGAAAAAAGAAGCTTCATGAACGTGCTGCACTGAATACCATAACTGACCGTTATCCCGATTCTGTGCCGGCAATTTTAATGGCAGACCGGGGATATGAAAGCTTCAATGTCTTTGCTCATCTTATTCAAAAGAATATGAAATTCATTATTCGCATGAAAGACATCAACAGTAACGGCATTCTTTCCGCTTATGATCTACCTGACAGTCAGTTCGATACCCATATAAAAACCACTCTTACCAGACGCCATACAAAAGAAACTCTTGGGGATCCCAATACGTATACCATTCTTCAGCAGACTACCGATCTGGATTTCCTGGATGAAAACTGTACATATTATGATATCGAATTCCGTATTGTTCGTATTCTTCTTGATAATGGGACCTACATCTGCATTGCCACAAATCTTTCGGAAGAAGACTTCCCCTTAGAAGAGATTAAAAAGCTTTACAGAATGCGCTGGAGCGAGGAAACAAGCTTTCGTGAGCTGAAATACACCATAGGTCTTGTTAACTGGCATAGCAGCAAGTATGACGGGATCCTTCAGGAACTCAATGCCCGGATGATACTATATAACTTCTGCGAATTTGTGACAGCTCAGGCCGTTGTGAGAACACGAGATAACACAAAGCATATCTACAAAATAAATTTCGCCACCGCAGTCAACATATGCAGAGCATATTTAAAACATAGCAGTGACGAAATTGAGACCATGCTTCTCATACAAAAGCACCTGACACCAGTCAGGAGCAACCGTAAATATCCTATCCGCCTCCGTCCAAAGAGAAATAGGGATTTCATGTATCGAGCGGCTTAAATATCATCACTATTATACTTCTTTTTCAGACAGATATGCAATCTGTCTTTTTGGTATACGAAATTGTATTTTATGTTCTTCACAGGTAGTCATCTGGGGGGGCAGACAGGACTTCCCATTGAACATAATATTTCTTAACTGAACCATGTTTTCTAAAGTCAAATAACGTGATATACTGTTTTTATCAGACGAAATGCTTATCTAAATGACATTGATAAAAATATATGTATGATAAATTTATACATATCTTTTTCAGTTTCCTTTTATTCCGCAGCAGATTCTGCTTAATTGCCCCTTCTGACATCTTATGTCTGGCGGCAATATTTTTAATGGATTCCATTACCCAATATCTCTGGACAAAATATCCCTGTCCCTGTCAGATAAACCGCCCAGGAAACGATTGATGATTTCTATCAGTTCCTCAGCTTCCATATGTTCATCTAAAATATGCGTTCTAGCGGTATTTAAACTTTCTACCTCTTCCGTTATGTTTGCAATATGCATATCCATCCGTTTTGCCGCATGCTTTTTTCTTAACATATCAATTGCGAATCCTCTTGTAATTTTTCCTAAGAAAGCTACCAGTTTTGGCGGCCTTTGGGGTGGGATATACCGCCATGCCGCAAACCATGTATCATTTACACACTCCTCGGAATCTTCCCTATTCATAAGAATCTTCCACGCAATAGAATAACAAGTGGAATTATACTTTTTATCAACTAATTGTATTGCATTTTCATCTCTTCTCCAGAACAAGTCTATAATATAAGTATCTTCCATACAGCTTTCTCCGATTTCGTACTTTCAAACATCCTGTGCAAATATCATAACAAAAAAGGCTCTCATAATAAACATCGTATTTCTTATGCTTTGGTTACGCTTTCTCTTCAAATTTCTGTTTCATGCTCTTATCTTCATCTACAATTCGTAGTATTCCCCCAATGGTGCAGAAACTTATTTTCGTTCTATATTCAAAAATTTCTGCCAAAGTGAGCTGTTTATATGTTATCATGTAGGTATATCTCCTTTAGGTGGATTGGTTAATTAGTTTCTAGTCAATTCTATTTTACCATAAACCTTGAGGAGATATTTTATTTTAACGACAAAAAACACCGTATTTATGCAGTGTTTGGCGTTTCGCAAACGCCTATACGTATTCACTAAATGAAAGGAGACAAATATATGCAAGCAAAATCAAAAAACCTAATTATTGGGTGCATTGCTACAATGGCCATCGTTGCAACTATTTCAACTGTGCATGGACATGTCTGTTTGGATAAACCCTTCACTTCTCATGAACATACCTGGGAAATTATTGAAATCAAAGAGGGAAAGGAATATATTTCTTGTCCGTGCGGCTGTATGGAAACACGAGATCACAATCACAAGTGAAATATCGCACGCATTGAAGGGAATACTCTATTTTTTGTTGTGACTGTGGATGCAATGAGAGTTGTGACCTTAGTATGTTTGAGGAAGTGTCAGTTTGACACTTCTCAGGCTTACTGAAGTGGAAACCCTCGGTATGAGGACAGCCTATTTTGCTGTACTACATAGACGGTTCCGTGATATAGTGTTTCAGCCTAACCCCGGTATCCCTGCAGATTGTCGCATGTTTTCAGTTTCCTATTATGTAATCAATCCGTCTTTTTTGTCCGTTCTGTTTTTTCTTCTGCTGTCTGGCAGCTCTCTTTCTGTTTTTCAGGTTTTGTGAAGTCAACTTTACAGAATTTACTTTTCTCTTTCTCAAACCAATTTAAACTTTTCTAAACAAGGGGCAGTTGCCTGTTTCTTTTTATTTTACCCTGATTCTTCTTCCCCAGGATACCCAGTCTCCGTAAGCTTTCCTTCCGTTAATTTTGGCCCATGGGCGGACTCTCAGAGTATAGGTTCCGGGCTTCACGCCTGTAATCCTTGTATAGGTTGTCCGATTGTTCCGTTTATATACGGTGGTTCCGCCTGTAGATCTCAGTTCCATATCTGCTCTTGCAAATCCTTTTGGTACGCCAACTGTTACAGCCACAGCTCCTTTACTTGTTTTTACAGTTTTAATCTTCACCCTCTCTGTGGGAATTCCGTTCTTTACTACTACTTTTACTGGATAACTCCATGCCCCAAACCTTTTCCCGGACACATTTCCATCATAATAATCCCTGTTGTACGCATGGATTCCCAGATAATACGTGCCGTTTTTTACATTTGTGAAGGTGATGGTCTTTGCATCCTGATTCTTCGCCACCTTCACATAATTCTCAGGTCTGTCAACCCAGCTTTTCTTTGTCAGAACCGCATCGAAACCTTCGCTGTTTGCGCAGTCATAAGCCACTGCCTTAATAGTTGACCCCTGTACTTTCACATCTTTTATCGTTGCTCCTTCCGGATAAGGCGGTGCAATATGAGGACAATTCTGGGAAATTATATAAGATAATTCTATTCCTCCTGTGATGGAAACCTTAAAAATATCAGTAGCTACCTGTTCTTCCTTTTTCGGACGAAGATAAACCGTTGTACCTTCTCCGGGCATAATAACCCCCGTTTCATAATCATCAAGGTACGCCCAGAAATGTTCCGTATTCTCAAAATCAACCGTAACAGGATTTTTTCCATTGTTATATATCCATATACTGCGTTTTGGACACATAAACATATCCGGATCCGGATCTGTATTATCCCACCAGTCGTATTCTTCAGGGGTAATTGTGAGAAATCTCGTACCGCTATTCGGTCTGCAGTTCACCTCATAATCCTGATCAGATGCGCCGCGAATAAGAACCCGTATCCTACACTTCGCCTGAATGCCTTCTTCTGTTTCCATGACAAAGGTTTCTTCATGAATTCCCGGAGAAAGATTTTTCTTTACATAAATATCCGCTGCAACAGCTTCTCCGGGCTTAACCTTATTCCCAACTTCCATTGGAAACCTTCCCTGAAACGGATAATCAAACGGCTCAAGTGTAAAATCATTCAATTCTGAGATAGATTTGATATGCCAAGCCTCTGTGCCTGTATTTTTTATCTCCAGCCTTTCCCACCCCCAACCACTGCCGTTTACTCCAGTCTGTCCCAAATCAAGGATTTCACTAGAAACTGTCGCCTCATATTTCTCATATCTCATTTCACTGTCTGAATCCACAGTATCCTCGAAAATAGCTGAAGCTTCCGATACATCGCCTTCCTGCTCTGTGGTTTCCGAAATAAATGTTTCCTCTCCAGCAGAAAAATCGGCTGCCAATACCGGCTGACCGGTAACGATCACAGCAGAAAGAAACAGCGATAAAAATGTTTTGCCTCTCCTTCTCATAATACTTTGCCTTCTTTCCATCATTATACCTCGTTATCATGTTACGTTTATGTTAACATATTGTATCATATATGTAATATTTTTTCAACAATCTTTTTTATTTAACATATTTAACTATGCAGAAAAAGCGGCTTGAAAAGCCGCTTTTTTCTACCTTTGCAGGAACCCAATCTCTGTAAAGATAAGTTTCGTTATTTAAATTCAATGGAAGAAAATCTGTAGATGTAGATTTCTTTTGCATTGTGCGTTTTATTCCAAGCTTCAATAAGCAGTTTTCGTGTTTCATCATGCAACATAATAATCACCTCTTGACTCTATCATAGACCTGTTGTCAAGAATGTGCAGTATTTTTTGGGAGTGCTATAAGAAACATCCTGAATTTACAGACCGTTACCGTCGCATCAAAGCACGCCGTGGTCACAAGAAAGCCGTCATTGCTGCCGTATGATCCTGACCGCTATCTGGCACATACTCACAGATTTAAAGCCATATACACCGGAAGGTTTTCTTGACTCCCGTCCTGTGAATAAAGAAAAAGTGTTAACTACTTCACAGGCACTTAATCTGCTTAAGCAAAGAGGTTATTTTATCAAAGACGATCCTTTGTCAGTTTCCTGATTAGGTGTTGCGTTTATATTCAATTTTTCAGCCACCTAAAGATGGCTTATTTGTGATGTCAAAATTTATTCTCTATCCACTATCCCTTTGTTTCAAACTTTCAGTTTCCTATTATGTAATCAGTCCGTCTTTTTTGTCCGTTCTGTTTTTTTCTTCTGCTGTCTGGTAGCTCTCTTTCTGTTTTTCAGGTTTTGTAAAGTCAACTTTACAGAATTTACTTTTCTCTTTCTCAAACCAATTTAAACTTTTCTAAACAAGGGGCAGTTGCCTGTTTCTTTTTATTTTACCCTGATTCTTCTTCCCCAGGATACCCAGTCTCCGTAAGCTTTCCTTCCGTTAATTTTGGCCCATGGGCGGACTCTCAGAGTATAGGTTCCGGGCTTCACGCCTGTAATCCTTGTATAGGTTGTCCGATTGTTCCGTTTATATACGGTGGTTCCGCCTGTAGATCTCAGTTCCATATCTGCTCTTGCAAATCCTTTTGGTACGCCAACTGTTACAGCCACAGCTCCTTTACTTGTTTTTACAGTTTTAATCTTCACCCTCTCTGTGGGAATTCCGTTCTTTACTACTACTTTTACTGGATAACTCCATGCCCCAAACCTTTTCCCGGACACATTTCCATCATAATAATCCCTGTTGTACGCATGGATTCCCAGATAATACGTGCCGTTTTTTACATTTGTGAAGGTGATGGTCTTTGCATCCTGATTCTTCGCCACCTTCACATAATTCTCAGGTCTGTCAACCCAGCTTTTCTTTGTCAGAACCGCATCGAAACCTTCGCTGTTTGCGCAGTCATAAGCCACTGCCTTAATAGTTGACCCCTGTACTTTCACATCTTTTATCGTTGCTCCTTCCGGATAAGGCGGTGCAATATGAGGACAATTCTGGGAAATTATATAAGATAATTCTATTCCTCCTGTGATGGAAACCTTAAAAATATCAGTAGCTACCTGTTCTTCTGCTTTCGGAAAAACCTGAATTATCGTATTTTCCCCCGGCATAACAACTCCCGTGTCTTCGTCAATATAGAACCATGCCCTGAAATGTTCCGTATCCTCAAAATCAACTGTGACAGGTTTTTGCCCATTGTTGCATATTGTAATCAACCGTGATGGGCACATCAACATATCCGGCTCTGGTTCTACATCATCCCATGAATCGTACTCTTCCTGAGTAATTGTGAGAAATCTCGTACCACTATTTGGTACACAGTTAACCTCGTAATCCTCCTCTGATTCCCCACGAACGAGAACCCGTATCCTGCACTCTGCCTGAATTCCTTCTTCTGTTTCCATGACAAAAGTTTCTTCATGAATCCCCTGAGAAAGATTTGGCTTTACATAAATATCCACTGCAACAGCTTCTCCGGGCTTAACCTTATTCCCAACTTTCATCGGAAGTCTTCCCTCATATAATAATGGATGCTCTAAATGTTCAAGTCTAAAATCATTCAATTCTGAAATGGATTTGATCTGCCAGCTCTCTGTACCTGTATTTTTTATCTCTAGCCTTTCCCAACCGCCGCCGTTTACTCCAGTCTGTCCCAAATCAAGGATTTCACTAGAAACTGTCGCCTCATATTTCTCATATCTCATTTCACTGTCTGAATCCACAGTATCCTCGAAAATAGCTGAAGCTTCCGATACATCGCCTTCCTGCTCTGTGGTTTCCGAAATAAATGTTTCCTCTCCAGCAGAAAAATCGGCTGCCAATACCGGCTGACCGGTAACGATCACAGCAGAAAGAAACAGCGATAAAAATGTTTTGCCTCTCCTTCTCATAATACTTTGCCTTCTTTCCATCATTATACCTCGTTATCATGTTACGTTTATGTTAACATATTGTATCATATATGTAATATTTTTTCAACAATCTTTTTTATTTAACATATTTAACTATGCAGAAAAAGCGGCTTGAAAAGCCGCTTTTTTCTACCTTCATCCATACCATTACTGGTACCGACTTGTGGTTCACTACACTTGGCGGTAAATACCCGTGACTGGACTTTCACCAGTAAGATTAGTGCCATGCTCGGCACACTAGAAAAAATGCCGTAACCCTTGTGGTTGCTGCATTTCTTTTCCTGTGATCGGCTCTTCTTTTTGTTTCCTTCGCTCTGTTGCCTACTTGTTACCTACCTGTTTGCCTATCTTGCTATTTTCAAGGCTTCTCACCGTGTCTCAAATTACTTTCTCATTTTTTGATCTAAACTAAGAAAAGTACCGCAGCCCTTGGAACTACGGTACTTTCTAGGTTTGTTGACTCTTTGATTAAAAAGGTTTGATTAGAACTTTCCAGCCTTAGCAGCTTCCTCAATGGAAACAGCTACTGCAACTGTCATACCAACCATCGGGTTGTTACCAGCGCCGATGAGACCCATCATCTCTACGTGAGCCGGTACAGAAGAAGAACCAGCGAACTGTGCATCAGAGTGCATACGTCCTAATGTATCTGTCATACCGTAGGAAGCTGGACCTGCTGCCATGTTGTCCGGGTGAAGTGTACGTCCTGTACCACCACCGGAAGCAACTGAGAAGTATTTCTTACCTGCTTCAAGACGTTCTTTCTTGTATGTACCTGCAACCGGATGCTGGAAACGTGTCGGGTTTGTGGAGTTACCTGTGATAGAAACGTCAACGTCTTCTTTCCACATGATAGCAACACCTTCCGGAACGCTGTTAGCGCCGTAGCAGTTAACTTTTGCACGAAGTCCTTCGGAGTATGCTTTTCTGAATACTTCTTTAACTTCGTTCTTGTATGGATCGTATTCTGTCTCTACATATGTAAAGCCGTTGATACGGGAGATGATCTGAGCAGCATCTTTTCCAAGACCGTTCAGGATAACACGTAATGGTTTCTGACGAACTTTGTTAGCTTTCTCAGCGATACCGATAGCACCTTCAGCTGCTGCGAAGGACTCATGTCCAGCCAGGAAGCAGAAGCACTCTGTTTCTTCTTCAAGAAGCATCTTGCCAAGGTTACCATGTCCAAGACCTACTTTACGTGTATCAGCAACGGATCCAGGAATACAGAATGCCTGAAGTCCTTCACCGATAGCTGCTGCTGCATCTGCTGCTTTCTTGCATCCTTTTTTGATTGCGATTGCAGCACCTACTGTATATGCCCAGCAAGCGTTCTCGAAACAGATTGGCTGAATGCCTTTGATCTGATCGTATACATTAAGACCTGCGTCTTTTGTGATTTTCTCAGCTTCTTCGATAGAAGCAATGCCATAGCTGTTTAAAACAGAATTGATCTTGTCAATTCGTCTCTCATATGATTCAAATAAAGCCATTTCCTGTTACCTCCTAAATTATTCTTTTCTTGGGTCGATAATTTTAACAGCGTCTGCAACACGGCCATACTGACCTTTTGCTTTTTCCCATGCAGTATTCGGGTCATCGCCTTTTTTGATGAAATCAGTCATTTTTCCAAGGCTTACGAACTGATATCCGATGATCTCATCATCTGCATCAAGAGCAATACCTGTTACATAACCTTCTGCCATTTCAAGGTAACGAGGTCCTTTTTTCAGAGTTCCATACATTGTACCAACCTGAGAACGAAGTCCTTTACCAAGGTCTTCAAGTCCAGCACCTACTGGAAGTCCTTCTTCTGAGAATGCAGACTGTGTACGTCCATAAACGATCTGAAGGAAGAGTTCTCTCATAGCTGTATTAATCGCATCACAAACTAAGTCAGTGTTCAGTGCCTCCATAACTGTAAGTCCCGGAAGAATCTCGGAAGCCATAGCTGCAGAATGGGTCATACCTGAACATCCGATTGTCTCAACCAGCGCTTCCTGGATGATACCCTCTTTAACATTTAATGTAAGCTTGCAGGCACCCTGCTGTGGTGCACACCAGCCAACACCGTGTGTAAGACCGGAAATGTCTTTGACTTCTTTTGCCTGTACCCATTTAGCTTCTTCTGGGATTGGAGCGGCGCCATGATGAACGCCCTGTGCAACTGGGCACATTTCTTCTACTTCGCGTGAATAAATCATTGTAAAACTCCTTTCAAGTATAGATTAACTTCATGTTGTTATACTCTCCACTGTACAGAACTGCTGAATGAACTGCACAGGATAAAACTCCGATGTCTGCTGAATGACTTCAGAGGAGTATGCCTAACAACCTAGTGTTATTTTCTCACAAAAGTGCTGATTCGTCCAGTCATAAATTGTAAAATTTTTAACCATCTTTGATTTTTTTGTGGTAAAATAGTTCTAATTTCTATTAATGAAGGGATTTCTATTATGACAACAAAGTTACCTGCTTCCTTTCTCCCTGCAAAATTTCAGGTTCTGAGCGGAAGCGCTTTAAAATTAATTGCTATCACCCTGATGCTGATTGACCATACCGGCTTAATGATCCTGTATAATTATCCTGCCACAACTGCAACCCTTTTCAGTTTCGGTGGCGTGGATTACAGCTGGTATCGGATTTTCCGGGATATCGGCAGGGCCGCTTTTCCAATTTTCTGTTTTCTGTTAGTGGAAGGATTTCTACATACACATAACCGTAAGAAATATGGCCTGAATCTGTTTCTATTTGCATGTATCTCTGAGATTCCATGGAACTTCATGTTTACCAACACCTGGAGATATGAAAAACAGAATGTATTTTTCACCCTGTTTCTGGGATACCTGGCATTCTGTGCCCTGGAATACTTCTGGGATAATCAGAAAATGCAGCTTGTCTGCGTGCTGGCACTGCTGACTGTCTCTGTGTTTCTGAAGGCAGATTACGGATGGCGGGGATTTGTATTCCTGCTGATCATGTACTGGTTCCGCAACGATAAAACCGCCCAGGCGATCATCGGAAGCTGCTGGCTTTACTATGAATGGAAAGCCTGCTTTGCTTTTCTTTCCATTAATATGTACAATGGTGAACGTGGATTTGTAAAAGGAAGATTTCTGAAATATGTTTTTTACTGGTTTTATCCGGTGCACATTACCATTCTGGTAATCCTGAGAAAACTTTTATTTCATATGTAATATCAGGTACAACAAATATCTTCTATCTCAGACAGACATAAAAATATAAAAGGGCAGGCTGTATGATTGAAATAATATCCTTCATACAACCTGCCTCTTCTATATTTTCAACTTCTCTTTTCTGCAATTTCTGTTTTTGACTTATAAATGTGATTTGCAGGTACGCAGCCTCTTACTGAGGAAAGTGGATAAATGTTGCAGCAGCGTCCGATCACAGTTCCGGGATTTAATACGGAACCGCATCCCACTTCTACGTTATCTCCAAGCATTGCGCCGAATTTCTTCAGACCTGTTTCAATCTTCTCGTCACCGTCTTTTACAACTACCAGTTTCTTGTCAGATTTTACATTGGAACAGATGGAACCTGCACCCATATGGGATTTGTAGCCGAGAACTGCATCGCCTACATAATTGTAGTGCGGAACCTGTACCTTGTTGAAAAGTACCGCATTCTTTAATTCCGTAGAATTACCTACTACTGCACCCTCACCTATAATTGCTTTTCCGCGTATAAATGCACAGTGGCGTACTTCTGCTTCTTTACCTATGATGACCGGACCGTTGATGCAGGCTGTAGGTGCTACTTTGGCACTCTTGGCGATCCATACATCTTCTGACGGGTGGTCGTATTCTTCTTCACTTAAGGTCTGTCCCAGTTTCAGAATGAAATCTCCGATCTCCGGTAATACTTCCCATGGATATGTTTTTCCTTCAAATAAATCCTTTGCGATTGTTTCGTTCAGATCCAGAAGGTTTGCAATTGTAAAATCTTTTAACATAATATTTTCCTCTTTTCTCTCGCTATGATGACATGTTTTCTTTTATCTGTCACAAATGCACACTACTTTGAAGCAGACGGCTTTCTGCAGGTACGTGATCGTCCCGCTGCGGACGTTGATCTGCCTGTTGTTTTCGCACTGTTTTTTTCAGATGAATCCTTATAATTCACTGCTGCAGCATCAAAGAACTGTCTCAGATATGGCTGGATATTGCTGTCCTCCACCTGTCTGGTGCGAAGGCGCACAAAATGTTCCAGCTTATCCATATATTCCTGTTCTGTAATACTGCCCTCTGCCACATAATTCAGTCCTTTTTCCCAGCTTGCTGTCAGTTCTGGGTTCAGAAGCTGTCTGATGGAGCAGTTTACCACATCAAAGATCATCTCTCCAAGAAGGGTTGGAGTGATCACCTGGGTTTTCTTATTGAGTGCCAGATATTTGATATTGCACAGTTTCTTAAGAATTTCCGCTCTGGTGGCACTGGTTCCGATTCCGCAGCTTTTAATCTGGGCACGAAGCTCTTCGTCCTCGATCAGCTGACCTGCATTCTCCATTGCAAGAATCATAGAACCGGAATTATAACGCTTTGGCGGCGATGTCTCGCCCTCTTTGATACTCAGGCTGTCCACAGAGAGTATATCACCTTTTTTCAGGTTCTGCAATGCGGCAAGAAGTCTGGTATCACACGCCATATCCTCAGCCGAATCATCAGCTTTGTTCCCGCCGTTTTTTCCTGTATCCGGATCTTCCTCTTCACTTCCCTCATTGCCGGCTACGCCGGCTCTGTTCACACTGCTCATGGCATCTGCTGCTTTTCGCTTCGCAAAAGAATTTGTGGCAACTTTTAAGTACCCTTCATCCAGCAGTACTTTAAATGAAGAAAAGAAGCTCTCATTCTGAATTTTTGTCACAAGACTGATCTTCTGATATACTGCAGGAGGATAAAAAATACATACAAACCTTCTGACAATGGTCTCATATACACGCTGCGCAGTAAGAGAAACACTTCTCAATGCGTTTAAGCCCTGGCCTGTGGGTACGATTGCATAATGGTCTGTGATCTGCTTATCATTAACATATCTGGTCTTTGCCAGATTTTTGTAATTTCCCTGTTCAATAATGTGCTGTGCGATTTCCGCTGTATGTTCATAATTACGCAGTCCGGAAATATTCTTATAAATTTCCTTCGCAGCCGCAGTAGACAATACACGGGCATCTGTTCTGGGATAAGTGACCAGTTTCTTTTCATACAGTTCCTGCACGATTTTTAATGTCTCATCCGGGCTGATCTTGAACAACTTGGAGCACACATTCTGAAGCTCCGCCAGGTTAAATAAAAGCGGCGGATTCCTGTTCTCTTTTTTCCGCTCGATTTTCTCTACTGTACATTGCAACGGCTGACTTACCAACAGCTCCTGTATCAGTTTTTCAGCATAGGCTTTCTCTTTAAATCCGTTCTCTTTATACAGATAAGGAGTCTGGAAATATCTGCTGCCTTCCACAGCTCTCCACTCTCCCTCAAAGTTTTCTCCCTCAAGGGCAATGCTGCTGAGTACGCGGTAAAACGGAGTTTTCACAAATGCACGGATCTCGCGCTCTCTTCGCACTACCATTCCAAGTACACAGGTCATAACCCGTCCTACAGAAATGGCCTGATATTTCGTATTTAAATAATTTGACACGCTGTTTCCATAACGCAGTGTCAGTACACGGGAAAAATTAATTCCCATGAGATAGTCTTCTTTCGCCCGAAGATAGGCTGAAGCAGAAAGATTGTCATATGCTGACAAATCTTTTGCCTCTCTGATTCCTCTCATAATTTCTTCTTCTGTCTGAGAGTCGATCCAGACCCTCTTTTCTTTTTTTCCATGAACACCTGCCATCTGTGCCACCAGACGGTAAATGTATTCCCCCTCACGTCCGGAGTCGGTACACACGTAAATGGTGTCCACATCCTCACGGTTAAGCAGTCCTTTGACAATCTCAAACTGCTTCTGCACTCCGGGGATCACTTCATATTTAAATTCGCGCGGCAAAAAAGGCAGGGTATCTAAACTCCACCTTTTATATTTGATATCATATTTTTCCGGGTAGCTCATGGTGACCAGGTGTCCCACACACCAGGTCACCACGCTGTCCTGAGATTCCAGGTAGCCATCCCGTCTTTGTCCGTTGATTTTCAAAGCTTTTGCGAATTCCTGTGCCACACTGGGCTTTTCGGCTATGTATAAAGCTTTTGACATATTATTTATCTGCACTCATCTTTCTGAGCGGCCATGCCAGCAACAGGGCACCGCCCACCATATTTCCTAAAGTTACTACTACCATGCTCTTTAACATGGCTCCAAGGGATAATCCAGGTACCAGGCAGTATGCGGTAACAAAGATTCCCATGTTTGCGATGCAGTGCTCAAATCCACTTACAACAAATCCTGAGATACACATAACGATCATCAGGAATCTTCCTGCATCACTCTTTAATTTCATACCACAGAGCACACCGAGACAGACGAAGAAGTTACAGAGCACTGCTCTGAAAAACATCTGTCCGAGCGGAATACTCAATTTGTTTCCGATAAATCCTGCAAAATAATCTGCTGTTCCGGACGCTCCTGCACCTACAAACAACAATGCTAAAATTGCACATCCGACAAAGTTTCCAAGGTAGCTTACGCCCCATACCTTACCTGCCTCTTTCCAGCTCACCTGTTTATCATAGGCTCCGAACGCCATTACCATATTGTTTCCTGTAAAAAGTTCGCCGCCTACGAAGCTGATCAGAAGCACTGCAATGGAGAATACTAATGCCCCCACAAATTTTCCCCATTCAGGCATGGTCTTGGAGAATACGTTTCCAACTACATTACTGTAGATCATGGCCACATCAATAAAAAATCCCGCCATGACCGCACGTATAAAGTACTTGAAAAAATTGGTATTCACCAGGTTACTCTTGGCTTTCGCCGCGTTTGACACTTTCTGTACATCTTCGTAATTCATAACTACACCTCCGCAATGTATTTTATTGAGAACATTATATCACCTGAATATCTGTTTCACAACCGAAATCGTCAAACAATTCAAGAATATCCATCAGATTTGTAATTATGTTCCATTATATTCGAAGATTTTTATAGCAATTCCATAGACTAATGCATTCAAGACAGTTCGGCGGAATACAAAGGACAAGAAAGATATCTGCAGACATACTGACGCAGGAAAAAATGTCTGAAATTAAAGCTGAATTTTTTATTCGAATACAACTGCTTTATCCTGCAATTCTGTTACATATCCGATAACACCGCCGAAGATATCCATACCTGCAAGCTCTTCTGCAAGGGCATCGGCTTCTTCTGCCGGTACTGCAAGCAGAAGTCCGCCGGATGTCTGCGGATCAAATACCAGATCCTCCATCCAGAGTTCCTTAATCTCACTTCGTACTTCATCGCCTGCGAAGTCACGATTTCTGTATGCCCCTTCAGGAATCAGCCCCATCTGTGCATATTCTTCAACACCCTCAATGATCGGAAGTTTCTCAGACTGGATCACCAGAGTTTTCCGGCTGCCTTTTGCCATTTCCAGACTGTGACCTGCAAGACTGAATCCTGTTACGTCGGTACAGCTGTGGATCGTGTATTTAGATGCAATCTCTGCTGCATATTTGTTCAGCTTCGCCATGATCTTCTGGACTCTCTCAATTTCTTTCTGAGACGCCATTTCTGCCTTAATGGCAGTGTTAAGGATTCCACAGCCCAGCGGTTTGGTAAGAATAAGGATGTCTCCTGCTTCTGCGCCGTAATTTTTCCACATTTTGTCCGGATGCACATAACCAGTTACACAGAGTCCGTATTTCGGTTCTTTATCATTGATAGTATGCCCGCCTGCAAGGACTGCTCCGGCTTCCATGACCTTATCTGCACCGCCGCGCAGAATCTGCTCCAGTACTTCCGGACCAAGGCAGTTTGGAAATGCTACCACATTTAATGCCAGTTTCGGAACACCGCCCATTGCATAGACATCACTCAGTGCATTGGCTGCTGCGATCTGCCCGTACATATACGGATCATCCACTACTGGCGGAAAAAAGTCTACTGTATGGATCATTGCCAGTTCATCATTAATCTTGTATACTGCTGCATCATCTGATGTCTCCGGACCTACCAGAAGCATCGGATCTGTAAATTTCGGAAGTTTGCCTACTACCTGCGCCAGAACTTTCGGGCCAATCTTAGCACCGCATCCGGCTGCACTGGCAAGCTGTGTAAGACGCACTTCACTCTTTTTCATTTCATTTCCCATAAGTCAGTTCACCCCAATTGATCTCCATATTCAGAATCTCCTCGTAACTGTTCAATACTTTCGTTACTGTAAACGGAGTGAACAGTAACGTACTTTCACAGCCGACAGACTGCCGAATAGTTACATATCTTCTATAACAAGAGATTCAGTGCTATCATTGTATCAGGTTTTCACATATCCGTCAAAATGTGAACCGTTTACCATATATCAGGTATTCCTATAAATCTTTCCATTTTATGCAAGAATCCTATAAATCTTTTCATATTCCAGATCCTGTTCCTTCATATAGGAAGCTGTTTCTTCTTCGTTCTGTTCCCCGCATTTCCACGCAAGGCCGCAGGAAGCTGATATTTCTCTTGGCACAGGGATCAGTCTGCCTGTAAATTTGTTTTTCTTACATTCCCTTTCCATGGCAATTGCCTGAGTGGTAGTTTCAAAAGTCACCACTGTTGTCAGAACTTTTTCTTTCATAATCCGTCGTGTCCTCATAAAAAGAGGCACCGTTACCGGCACCTCTTTTATTATTTTCTATAAATTATTTCGCCTGGATATATCCTTTTGCTTTTAAGGTTTCAGCACAGAGAACTGCTCCGCCTGCTGCACCTCTGACTGTATTGTGGGAAAGTCCTACGAATTTCCAGTCATATACGGTGTCTTCACGAAGACGTCCTACAGATACGCCCATGCCATGTTCGAAGTTTACATCCTCTGTAACCTGCGGACGGTTGTCCTCTTCCAGATACTGGATAAACTGCTTCGGAGCACTTGGAAGTTCTAATTCCTGTGGAAGTCCCTTGAACTCTACCAATGCTTTGATAAGCTGCTCTTTAGTAGGGTTCTTACGGAATTTAACGAATACAGCTGCTGTATGTCCGTTCAGTACCGGTACACGGATACACTGGCATGTGATAACCGGTTCTGTAGCAGGTTTGATTACACCGTCTTCTACTTTACCCCAGATTCTTAATGGCTCTTTCTCGCTCTTCTCTTCCTCGCCGCCGATGTATGGGATGATGTTTCCAACCATTTCCGGCCAGTCCTTAAATGTCTTACCTGCTCCGGAGATTGCCTGATATGTAGTAGCAACTACTTCATATGGCTCGAACTCTTTCCATGCAGTTAATACAGGAGCATAACTCTGGATAGAGCAGTTTGGTTTAACAGCGATAAATCCGCGTGTTGTTCCGAGACGTTTCTTCTGGGATTCGATTACATCGAAGTGTTCCGGATTGATTTCCGGCACTACCATCGGTACATCCGGTGTCCATCTGTGAGCACTGTTGTTGGAAACAACCGGTGTCTCTGTCTTAGCATATTCTTCTTCGATCTTCTTGATCTCTTCTTTTGACATATCTACAGCAGAGAATACGAAATCAACTGTTGCAGCAACCTTCTCTACTTCGTTTACGTTCATAACAACAAGATTCTTGACACCCTCCGGCATTGGAGTATCCATTTTCCATCTTCCGCCAACTGCCTCTTCGTATGTCTTTCCTGCACTTCTCGGACTTGCAGCTACAGTTACAACTTCAAACCATGGATGATTCTCAAGCAGAGAGATAAATCTCTGACCTACCATACCTGTAGCACCTAAAATACCGACTCTAAGCTTTTCACTCATAATATCTTTCTCCTCTTTATCTTCTGCCCGCGTCTCTACCCTTGCGCGGACATTTTTATCCAGGTGTCCTTATATTGCGTACATCTGTCTTTCTTGTACATACTATAACAAACCAAAATAAATTGCAAGCATTTTTTTAATTTTCTTCCAGATATTTTTTGTTCTCAGCGATCACTTTCTCCATCACGTCAGGTCCCGGTGCACCGATGGTCATACGTTTTTCCACACAGGTTTTCATACTGATTGCTTCGTAAATATCGTTCTCGAATACCGGGCTGATGGCTTTATATTCTTCAAGAGGAAGTTCATCCAGAGAAATCCCTTTATCAATACAGGTAAGCACCAGACGGCCTACAATGCCGTGTGCATCGCGGAAAGGTACTCCATGATTTACCAGATAATCGGCTGCATCTGTAGCGTTTGTAAAGCCATTCTTTGCACTTGCTTCCATATTCTGTTTGTTGAATTGCATAGTAGAGATCATGCCTGTGAAGAGGGCAAGACATCCTTTTACAGTGTCAATGGCATCAAATGTAAGTTCTTTGTCTTCCTGCATATCTTTGTTGTATGCAAGAGGGATTCCCTTCATGGTTGTAAGGATAGATGTTAATGCTCCGTATACACGACCTGTTTTTCCTCTTACAAGTTCTGCGATATCCGGGTTCTTTTTCTGAGGCATGATACTGCTGCCTGTGCTGTAGGCATCGTCTATCTCTACGAAGCGGTATTCATTGGAGTTCCACATAATGATTTCTTCGCAGAAACGGCTCATGTGCATCATAATTGTGGAGAATGCGGACAGAAGCTCAATCACATAGTCTCTGTCTGATACAGAGTCCATGCTGTTTCTGGTCGGGCCGTCGAAACCAAGAAGCTGTGCTGTATATTCTCTGTCAAGCGGGTAGGTGGTTCCTGCCAGTGCGCCTGCACCCAGAGGACAGGTGTTCATTCTCTTACGGATATCTGCAAGTCTGCTTCTGTCACGTACAAACATTTCAAAGTATGCACCTACGTGGTGAGCCAGTGTGACCGGCTGCGCTTTCTGGAGGTGTGTGAAGCCTGGCATGTATGTGTGGACATTCTCTTCCATGATCTTCTGAAGTGCTTCGAGAAGTTTCTTTACCAGTTTGTCTGTCTCGTCAATCTCATCTCTTACATAGAGTTTCATGTCAAGGGCTACCTGGTCGTTACGGCTTCTTCCTGTGTGAAGTTTCTTGCCTGCATCACCGATTCTGTCGATAAGGTTTGCTTCGACAAAGCTGTGGATATCTTCGTATTCGGATGTGATTTCGAGTTTGCCGGATCTTACATCTGCAAGGATTCCGTCAAGACCTGCTTCGATCTGATCTTTTTCTTCTGCTGTCAGGATTCCCTGTCTGGCGAGCATTGCTACGTGTGCTTTGCTGCCTCTGATGTCCTGCTCATAGAATTTCTGGTCAAAAGAGATGGATGCGTTGAAGTTATATACAAGTTTGTCTGTTTCTTTTGTGAAACGTCCGCCCCAAAGCTGTGCCATTGTGTTATTCCTCGTTTCTTCTTTATTTTTGGTATTATTGCTTTTACGTGTTAGTGTAACATATTTTTTCAGTATTGCAAAGTAGTTAGTTTGGAATCATTCAAAAGGTACGTGAAGAAAAAGAAGGTGTGTTGGGGCTTAGTTTCGGAACCCTGTAATTCTAAGGCATTCGGGAATCTGCTAAAACCATGAGCCGCCCTCTCAAACTCGCTCCGTTGCAAACTTCGCTCAGACACGTGAGACGGTCGGCTCATAACGCAGATTCCCGAATACCAAGAATTACAAGAACCCTCAAATGCGCCCCAACACACCTTCTTTTTCTTCACTGGGTATTGGCTATATGTTACATAATTGTGGTTACTGCTTTATTTTCTGTTTTCAGCCTCTCTTCGGGAATAGACGCAACCGCAGTAGTTCTGACGGTAGAGGTCGTATTCGTGGGATAGTTCGATGGAACGTTTGTAGCCGTTCTTTTTCTTGAAGTCGGATGGGAGGTGTTGGACGTGGTAGATTTCTGCCAGTTCTTCACCGATTTCGTTGATCTTGGCTGCGTTTTTCAGAGGGCTGATGGAAAGGGTGGTGGTAAAATAGTCATAGCCGCCCTCTTCTGCCAGTTTTGCTGCTTCTTCCATGCGGAGGCGGTAGCATTTGAAGCAGCGTTCGCCGCCTTCGGGTACATTTTCGAGACCTTTTGCCATCTGGAAGAATTCCTGCGGGTCGTAGTGACCCTCTATCAGTTTGACAGGGTGTTCAAATTCCATGGAGTTTACAAGACGGGTAATTTCATGGACTCGTTTGCGATATTCTTCTTCCGGGTAGATGTTTGGGTTGTAGTAGAATACTGTGATGTTGAAATATTTTGACAGGTATTCCAGTACGTAACTGCTGCAGGGTGCACAGCAGCTGTGGAGAAACAGGCTTGGAATCTTGTTATCTTTTTGCGCCTGATCTATAAGTTTTTCCAGTTCTTTCTGATAGTTTCGTTTATTCAACAGTATTATTATATCCTTTCTGCATCTTCACAAATGCTTTTTATTATCTTTTAATAAAATGCGAATACCTGTTCAGGTATTCTCTATTGTGCCTTCGTAATGATTCTTTGTATTTTTTAACTTCCTGCACTCTCCTATTCGTTCGCCCATTTTTACGATAGTCTCATATCCCTCTTCTGTATTCTCGATCAGATCATAATCAATACGGACTTTTCCCGGCTGGATGAGGAGGATTATTGTGGAACCTCCGAATTCGAAGTTGCCTTTTTCCTGGCCTTTCTTTACTGTGGCAGGATTTTTATGGAGATTTGTGATTTTTCCTACCATCATGGCGCCTACTTCCATCATGAGGATGGTTCCGAATTGTTTTGTTTTCAGCAGAGTGTATTCTCTGGCGTTTTCTTTGTAGATGGGATATACATCGTTTGCTGCAGGATTCACTGTGTGGAAAACGCCGGGCAGAGTTACATTCGCGGATTTTCTTCCATCTGCCACATAGCAGTAATGATGATAGTCATCTACTGTCAGTCTGAAAATCAGCGCATAGCCGCCTGTGTATCTCTCAGCAATTGCCTTATTCTTCAGAAGCTGTCCTGCTGTATATTCTGTATTTTTGATGCTGAAACGTGAGTCTGAGCTGATCCTGTATACGGAAAGTTTTCCGTCACAGGGGCTGATCAGGATGTTTTCGCGCATATCGATCGGGCGTTCCTCTTTTCGGATGCGCCTTATAAAGAAGTCATTCCATGAAGAGAAGTTCTGTTTTTCGTAAATGCTCAGGTCAATCTTGTTGTTTTTTACAAAATCCGGTACAAATCTGGCAGAAAGTCTGGTGTTAAGCAAGACTCCCGCTGCCTTTGACACGAAAGGTCTGATCAGGAGTTTCAGGCAGAGTCTGCCACCCCGGTCATTATATAGATGCCGCAGGAATTTATCCTGCTCATTCTCTTCAATCGTGATATTTCCTTTTCTGTCAATATACTTCATAAATAAATCCTTTCCTTTGTCATAGGCAGAAACCCACTTCCTTTAGGGACGCCACTGAAAAAGTCTTTATTTTGCATAAAGCAGTACAATATAAAGTGTTTTTATTTGTTTTAATCTACTATATAATGTGTATAAAAATAGTTTTTCAGTGGCGTCCCTTTAGGCGGTGGGAGGAGCCTTGTAAATTGTTACCCAATATGCTACAATAACCGTAGCAGTTTTTAAAGAGAAAACCGTTAGATGTGCTGCTCATCAAAGACACTCTTTTGTGCATTGACAAGATATGAGGTTGCAATACAAAACTCGCGTATTGCGTAAAATCTTACCCGTAAAAGAATGTTTGCTGTATAGCATGGGAAGTTTAGTACCTGATACAGTTACAGATGAGTATATCTTGTCTGTAAAGGGTGCTGTCAACCACCCTATGATGTAGCGCCACTTTAGGTAGCAATACCTATTGGGGATAAAAGGTCGGAGGCGTAAGCCGTTACTACGACTGGGCAGTTACAAGCCCATTACCTTTAGGTGATGGGGAGTTGACTCGTATCTTCCCTCCATAAAAAAGTTTGTGTTACTGTTCACTCCGTTCTCAGCAGCAAAAGTATAACCGCAGCCTCCCCGTTTCCCGGGAACCGCTGCGGCCAGTCAACAGTTATATTTATTTTATATCAAACGGAACATCTTCGCAAGTGCAAGTGCCACGACTGCAACCAGCAGGATACGTACCGGATTCTGAGGTTTTTTTACCTTTATATCCAGAATAAAAAGCAGTCCCACGATAATCACTGCAATATGTATCACGATCAGGAAATAGAGTCCGCAATATCTTCTCATCAGATAAAGGAACGGCAGGATGATCGCCATGGATGTGATCGGAAGCCCCTGATAATACTGTCTGTTCTCAGAAGTCTCATTCTGTCTCTTTGTTTCTGAAACATTAAAATATGCAAGACGGATGACAGATGCCACACTGTAAAAAATAAGCGCCCCAATCCCCGCCGGTGTATTCACACCCAGACAGTAACAGATCATTGCCGGAAAAATACCAAAGCAGACCACATCACATAAGGAATCGATCTGAATCCCGAAATTCTTCTCATCATCCGTACGGTTCTTCTTTGTTCTGGCTATCTTTCCGTCAAACATATCACACAGTCCGGAAAGTGCCAGACAGAAAATCGCAACCTTAAAATCCCCCTCCAGAGCCCTGGTAATTCCAAATACGGAAATTCCCAGGCTTATATAAGTCAATATTACCGTATAATCATAAATTCCTAAAAACATATTTTCTCCCCCTACTTTTCTTCTTGTTCTTTTCTTCCTATTATGAAATACGCCACGCAGGTCATCACTGCACTGATAAGCATCTGTGCATAATAGGAAATTCCTCTGCTGAGCAGCATTGCAGGAAGTAATGCTTCTCCGAAAACCGGTGCAAACATCACCAGATAAAGAGACTCACTGATTCCCATTCCTCCGGGTAAAGGCAGCATATCAACAGAGACAGATATGACAGACTGCAAAATCGTAAGGGTTATGATGGAATATCCATGAAATCCCAGCGAACGGTATACCCAGTATGTAACTGTAAATAACAAAATCCTCTGCGCCATAGTGATCAGGAGCACTTTCAGGATCACCAGCTTGTGACTTGCCCAGAAAGCCGCAGTTTCATGATACTGATCCATAGACGCTTCCAGTTTCTCAAGCCGGGTTGTCTTTGGCTTAAGGAAACGGAAATGTTCAATAAGTTTCAGTCCTTTTACCATAATCCACTTCGCCAATCCAGGGGCAAATACAAGGATCATCATGAAAGTAACGCAGAAAATATTCAGGCCTACGCCCAGGTAAAACACCCACATGTACTGACCAAGATATCCTTCCAGAAAGCCTCTGCCAAAAATCCAGATTACAATTCCGATCACTACCAGAACCGCTTTATAAGTAATCGTGACAATCATCAGGACCAGCGTAGTGACAGGAATCGGAAGTTTGTCCTTTTTCATAAAATAAATCTGCATTGGCTGTCCGCCGGATGCAGACGGTGTGATACAGCTGAAAAAGAATCCCACAAAAGAATACAGAGCACAATGCCCCATCTTTACTTTTGCTCCGAGAGTCCGCATCATATAGAAGATAATTACAGACTCGCCAAGTATGAACAGTACCACACAAACCACGCTGATCAGTAAGTAAACCGGATCTGCCTGCCGTACTGTATGAATAATCTCTCCCAGATCCTCTCCCTTAAATACCATATATACGGTAATGGAAAATATAAGGATCAAAAAAATGGTGTTAAATATTGCTTTCTTTTTGTTTCTCATTTGCTTACACTTTCTTATACAGTTTTTTACAGCATTCGTCTGATTTCTATACCCGATTCATGCATGTCGCAGTGTCTGATATATGTATATTTCTGATATGAAACACATAGTAAACAGTAACGTATTCCTTACAGAACATTTGCCCTCAAATACTATAGCAGCAAAAATACTATAGTTTATCTATTATATCATACCCTGACATTTCTGCATATCATAAATTATGAAAATATTCGTTACTATTCACCGAATATGGAGGTATCTGTATGAAACCACTGCTGGATATTACAGATGTCAGTCTCTCCTACCACAGTTTATCAGGGGAAACCCCTGCCCTTTCTCATATATCCTTTCAACTGATGCCAGGTGAATTTCTCGCCATCGTCGGACCGTCAGGCTGTGGAAAGTCCACGCTGCTGAATCTGATCTGTGGTCTGCTCCGGCCGGAACAGGGACAGATTCTTCTGGACGGCACGCCGGTAACTTCCGGTGACTGCCGTATCGGATATATGCTACAAAAGGATCATCTGCTGGAGTGGCGGACAATTTATAAAAATGTTCTTCTCGGACTGGAAATCCGCAGGGAACTCACTGCCGAAAAACTTGCTTATGTAAATCAGCTTCTCTCAGATTACGGTTTGGACAAATTCCGCTCTGCTCATCCGTCTGAATTGTCCGGAGGAATGCGCCAGAGAGCTGCACTGATCCGTACTCTGGCATTAAAGCCGGAACTTCTTCTGCTGGATGAACCGTTCTCTGCACTTGACTCTCAAACCAGACTCAGCGTAAGTGATGATATCGGCAGAATCCTGCATCAGGAAAAAAAGACTGCGATCCTTGTCACCCATGATATTTCAGAAGCGATCAGCATGGCAGACCGGGTTATCATTCTTTCTCCAAGGCCTGCCATTATTCGTAAGATTGTGCCAATTTGTTTTGATCTGGAGAACCGTACTCCTATGGCTTCCAGAAATGCGCCTGAATTTAAATCTTATTTCAATCTTATCTGGAAGGAGCTAAATCATGATGTCTGAAATCTCATATCATCAGCAACAGTATATCCGACATCAGAAAAGAGAAAAGAAACTTGTTCTTTTTTTGCGGATATTTATTCTTCTTTTCTTTCTGGTGTTGTGGGAAATCTCCGCCAGGACCGGGCTGATCGATTCTTTTATCTTCAGCAGTCCGGTAATGATCTGGCACAGCTTCTGCAGTATGTGCAGAGACAGCTCTATTTTTCCCCATCTCTCTGTTACAATTACGGAAACACTGGTCAGTTTTCTGTTCGTTGTTGTTCTGGGTGCAGGGATGGCAGTTCTGCTGTGGACCTGTCCCAGACTTGCGAAGATCACAGAGCCTTATCTCGTAGTACTGAACAGCCTTCCGAAATCTGCTCTGGCACCTTTGCTTATTGTATGGCTTGGTGCCAACGAACGGACGATTATCGTCTGCGGTATGTCGGTTGCTATCTTTGGTTCGATTTTGAATCTGTATACAGGTTTTGGCGAAGCTGACCCGGAAAAACTGAAGCTTATTGAGACACTGGGCGGTGGGAAGAAAGAAAAGCTTATGAAGATTATTCTTCCGTCTTCTGTACCGTTACTGCTCAGTGTTATGAAAGTTAATATTGGTCTGTGTCTGGTTGGTGTTATCATAGGCGAATTTATCGGTGCCAGAAAAGGGCTTGGCTACCTGATCATCTATTCCAGCCAGACCTTTAAGCTTACCTGGGTACTGATGTCCATTATCATTCTGTGCATCATCGCTATTATCCTGTACGGACTCCTCGGACTGATTGAAAAACGCGCCCGCAGATAGCTGTTAATTTTTAACTGCTATTTTTTATAACGAAACGGTTTCGGAAACAGATTCAATATCTGAAAAAATTTTGCTGCAAAAAGAAGCCCGGAAAATCATCGAGTTCCACTTAACTGGACACTCCTGAACTTCCGGGGCTTCTCTTGTCTCTGACTGTCTGTCAGTTATTCTGTTTTTAAACCAGCGCCTCTGTCCGGTTACTATCATGTTCCGACCAAAGCGCCTGATAATGTGTATATCATGAATTATTCTTCTCCAAGGCTCTCCACTGCCTCTGTGAAATCCTGTATCAGATCTTTTATATCTTCGATACCCACACTGATACGGATTGTGTCGTCGTACACTCCTGCCTCTGCCATTGCTTCCGGCGTACTGTGAATATAAATCGTAGACGCCGGATGAATCACCAGAGTTCTCACATCACCGATATTGGTTGCAATCTTTACATATTTCAGATGATTGATCAGCTTATACGCCCGTTCTTTGGAACCTGCACGGATAGTCAGAATCGCTCCGCCCTTTCCACTAAGCTGTTTTTCTGCCAGTTCATGATATGGACTGGACTCCAGCAGCGGATAGTTGACAGATACACCTTCCAGCTTCTCCAGTGCCTGGGCAAGCCGGAAAGCGTTATTACAGACCCGCTCCATACGAAGACCAAGTGTCTCCATTCCGATAATATTCAGATAAGCGTTCATCGGAGCCAGACAGCCACCCATGTTTCGCCAGATTCCGTTCCTCAGTTTCACAAGATAAGCAAACTTTCCGTATTTCTTATATTCCTTCATTCCCGGATAACGTTCCGGACTCCAGGAAAAGTTTCCGCTGTCAATGATAATTCCACTGATGGCATCTCCACTTCCATTTATATATTTAGAAGTAGAATGCACCACTACATCCGCACCATACTGAATCGGATTAAGCAGATACGGAGTCGAAGTTGTGCTGTCTACAATCAGCGGTACTCCTTTTCCATGAAGAAAATCTGCTGTTTCCCGGACATCCATTACATTCAGTGCGGGATTTCCTACTATTTCGCCAAACACTGCTCTGGTCTTATCTGTAAGAAACGGCTCGATCAGCGCCTTCTCTACCCTCGGTATAAAATATACTTTGATCCCGAATGCTTCCAGATCATGAAGCAGATCCAGTGTACCTCCGAACAATGCACTTCCTGCGATTACCTCATCCCCTGCCTGCAGGATGTTAAGTAATGATAATGTAACCGCTGACATTCCGGAGGAACAGGCTACACCTCCAATCCCGCCTTCTAACTCATTTACTCTTCGCTCAAACGCATCTACTGTCGGATTCGCAATCCTGGTATATGCAAATCCCGGTGCCCGATTCTGGAATACTTTTTCCAACTGTTCTGAAGATTCATATGCAAAAGCATTTGCCAGGCTGATAGGCGGCACTGTTGAACCATTCGCATAATTGTCTACTGCTTTTCCGTGTAATAATTTAGTCTGAAATTCCATGAGCATATTCCCCTTGTAAAATATAATAATCTCCGGACTAACGGTATGTTTTCTGTGATATATCGTTTCCCTGTTTTCAGTAATTCCATAGTGTTTCGATATGAATAGTAGTATATATTTTTCACATAAATCTGTCAATAAATTTTCTTATATCAATTATTTATATACACATATAGTTTTTTCCTATATTTTGTTACTTTTCTATAGAAATAATTTAGTCTAAAATCAACATCTTTTTCCATATTGTCGAAAAAACATAGCTTTTTCTATCTTTATCTGGTAAAATTGATATATAGCAATCCTCTAAAATAATGCATCTTAATATAGAGCGTATTTGAAAAATCATTTACAAGGACTGCTATAGATTATTATTTCAGTCAAACGACATATCTGAAAACGAATGTCCTGAAATGTAATTCCACTACATAAGATTCATAACAGAACGGAAGGAGGCCCTTTATGAAAACAAGGAAAAAATGGTTAAGAAAAACAACCGCTATCTGTACTGCAGCACTTCTTGGTACTGCTGCAATTCCGTCTACAGCATTTGCAGCAGACAGTTACGCTTCCATTGAAAAAGATGCATGGGCAAAAAAGGTCACAGAAATGGCATCTTCTTACGCTACATCTATAGAAGAAAGCCAGTCTCTGATGTCAGGAATGCAGAGTGACATGATTCTGAAATTTGAAGATTCCGGACGCTCACTGCTGGGGTTTGTCGCACCATTTGATGTCTCCTGGCTGGACAATATCACACTTTCCAATGATATCTCTTTTACAGAAGGAAAAGAAGGTATTCTGATGAAGGTCCTTCTTAATGATAATGAAATCTGTACTCTGGAATATTATCTTGATCCGGACAGCCAGGATATTTATATGCGCATCCCTGAACTCTCTGATAAATATTTCAAGACCAATCTGAAAGAAGCCGCAGACCAGCAGGCTGCCAATATTGAAAATGATCTTGAAGAATTAACCCCTGATGATTCAGATGCAGATATTCCGACAGACAATTTCGCTTCCGCTTACTCTGACAGTCTCAGCCTGACTGTTTCCATGATGTCTGATCTGTCAGCAGCAGCTCCAGAAGCTTCTGTAGTAGAAACACTTCTGGATAAATACGGATCTATGCTTTTTGACAATGTAACAGAAGGCGAAAGCAGTCAGGAAACTCTGACAGCAGGTGATATCAGTCAGGACTGTACAGTATATGAAGGCCAGATTTCAGCCGAAGACGCTGTAAAAACTGCAACTGCAATCCTGGAAGAAGCAAAATCAGACAGTGATATTGAGAACATCCTCGATACCTGGACAGAGAAACTCTCAAGTAACGAGGACCTGCATGAAAGCTTTACCAAAGCTGTAGAAGACGGTCTTGATTTTCTGAAAGATGCAGATACCGGTGATTCCGATGATTCTCATCTCAACACCAGAATCTGGGTTGATGAGACCGGCAGAATTGCAGGACGTAAAATTGAGTTTCAGGAAGGTGATAAAATAACTCCTGTTCTGAACTGGCAGATGACCAGGGACGGCTCAGACTTTGGCTATCTTCTCTCCATTGAAACAGATGATTCCGGCACACTCTCCCTGTCCGGATCCGGTCAGATTGATGGCGGTAAATTAAACGGAACCTATAAAATTTCTCAGGATGATACAGCCGCAGCTGTTATCGAAGTAAAGGACTACGACACCGAATCTGCAAAAGAAGGTTACTTAAACGGTAACTATACTATCACCTTCCCTGCTGATTCTTCAGAAGATACAGATTCTTCTCTTTCCATGCTCGAGAACTTTGCACTTGTATTAGATTTAAATTCAGCAAAAGATTCTGGTTCTGTTGCACTGTCCGTTGAAAGTGCAGGAAGCACTCTCGGAAGCTTCACTGTTACTTCCGGTGCAGGCGAATCTGTTGAAATTCCGGACCTTACGGCTCTGGGAGATGTTTATGACGTAACCAATGAAGATGATATGAGTGCCTACGCAGCTACACTCGACCTCACTACACTTATGGATAATCTGTCCAATGCAGGCGTTCCGGACGAAGTCATCACTTATGTTCTCAGCGGCGGAAGCAATTCCGATGCCGAAGATGTTACTGATGAAAATGCCTCAGAAGCAGAGTCTGATGCTGAGTCTGCTGAAGCAGGCGCAGCCTGACTTAGCAGCTTTATCACTATCGTCTACTGCAGCAGACGGTTCCAGTAATACTTTATCCCGATACCTACTACTACTGCTGTTATAAATTCACAGATCCAGAACGCATTCCACACAGCATCTGCCCCGGCAAAATAGCACAGCAGATAAGCTGCCGGAATGATCACTATAATATATCTTAATAACGAAATCACCAGGGACTGAGCACCTTTGCTCAGTCCTTCTAATGCACCGGAAGCTGTAACAGAGATGGCAGATGGGATAAACCCGATACTGATAATCTGTAATGCTGCAGTGCCAAGTCTTACAGTTTCCGGGTTCTCAGTAAACATTCCCATCAATGTCTCTGATGCTGTAAAGCAGATGATCGTTCCTGCCAGCATGATCATACCATTCAGAAGCACAGAAATCCCAAAAAGTTTCTTTACCCTCTTTATTTCTCCTGCTCCGTAATTATATCCTATCAACGGGCGCATTCCCTGGACAATGCCGCTTGCAGGCAGATATAAAAAAGTCTGAAGCTTATAATAGATTCCCAGAACCACTACATAGCTTCCGGAAAAAGCTGATAATATCTGATTCAGGAAAGAGATCAGAACTGACGGCAGGGCAATATTCAGGATTGCGGGAATCCCTACCATATACAGCTTCCCGTCCAGGTTCCTATTAAGTTCCAGATATTTCCTGCTAATCTCCACCGGAATACTACACTTCTTATATGCGATCAGATATACAATAACTGTAAATACCTGGCCAAGACCAGTTGCCAGTGCTGCACCTCTGATCCCCATTTCCGGAAAAATCCCCACTCCGAAAATCAGCAGCGGATCCAGAATAATATTGGAAATACAACCGATCATCAGGCTGATCATTGTCAGTTTCATTCTGCCCACAGCCTGAAAAATCTTTTCGAAGGACAGGCTGATCATGATCACTGTGGAAAATGCAAATGCAATGGTTGAATACTGCACACCAGATGAGATCACTTCCTGCTCTTTTGTAAACATACCGAGAAATACAGGCATAAACGGAATACAGATTACTGTAAAAATAATTCCATGGATAATATTAAAGAGCATACCATGGGTAGCTGCTATATTCGCATTTTTAATATTTTTTGCTCCCAGCTGAAAAGAAATCTGTGCATTGATTCCCACACCGAAACCAATGGCAACTGCATTAATAAAGTTCTGTACAGGAAATACCAGAGACAGAGCTGTCATCGCCTGCTCACTGATCTTTGCCACAAAAAAGCTGTCTACGATGTTGTACAGTGAATTCACCAGCATAGACAGTACCATAGGCATTGCCATAGATGCCAGAAGCGGCAGAATCGGTTTTTTCTTCATAAAAGTATTGTTCATTCTTTTTTTCCTTTCTTTGTTTCATTGCAACAAAAAACGCCACACAATTATCTCTACATTGCTGTATGATAATCGTGCGGCGAAAAGAGTTCATGTTTGTCACAAGACTGAAAAATCCACACCAGTTTTGGTGTGATAAACATATCATAATTTATTTCCTGCTGTCAAGACTTTTTATCCATTTTACTGCGTTCTCCTGATTCGGTGCTGAATATGGCACTGCAATGCACACAGGATCGTAGATTACACCTAATTCCTGTTCAAGCTCACTGTCAGTAATGGAAATGTGCGTAGTATCTGTCTGCATTCCAAACTTCTCAAAAGCTTCCTCTCCCAGCAATTCCTTCAAATCTGCAAATGGCTCATTCTTCTTCAAAGTCTGATAAAGCTTCTCCGGCATAACCATAATATCAATGGAACCTGCCTGGATCTGTGCCACATAAGCCATCTGTGCATTATAATCAAATTCTGCCATTTCAGAGTCCGTAGTAAGATTCACGCCTATCTCTACTTTACTATAGGGATCATCTTTGTACCCAAGTGTTTCTTTGATTTTCTGCTCAGGAGTTTCCGTATCATTTGCCATTGAATTTACCACTGTCATGGACAGAACTGTTTTTATTTTGGACTGTTCATAGTAATCCTTTATTCCGAATATAAGAGCAATCACTGCGATCACTCCGAAAATAGCCGGTTTATAATACATCCAGATATATTCCAGCTTTTTCTTTGGCCCCATTCCCTTTAATTTTTCTTTCTCAATCAGACGTCTTTCCTTCTTTGACAAATCCGATTCATTCTTAATCTCCGGATTCAGCACGCTTTCATCGTGCTCTTCTGCCTGTTCTGCTCTGTTCTTACTCTGGTTCTTGTCCTGATTTTTATCTGCCATTCTCTCTCCTTTGTATTTTCTGCATAATGATTTTCGGTAACTGTTCAGCAATCCGCCATTCTGCGAAACACCGAACGGTTACGTTCATAAGATTTACTGATTACTATATCACATTTTCCATTATGTGAACAGTTATAATTCCCGCGGTTCCTGGAGATAACGTTACTATGTTACTGTTCATTCCATTCTCAGTAACGCAGCCAAAATTCATTCCGGATTTTCATACCCTGACTATACATGATTATTCTGCAAAATATTTTGCCTTGCATACGCAGAGACCGCAGATATGCCAGAAACTGTCACCACTGTCAGCATATATACCAAAACCGGTCGCAGCCAAAAATAAATCTGACAGTTGCTGACTCCCAGACCTTCTGAACATTTTTTCAGAAGGTCTGATACTGCCGGATGAAGAAGATAGATCAGGAAAGCATATTTTCTTCCGGTTTCCACCAGTACAGAGGGAAAATTTATTTCCCTTCCATATAAGATAAGCCACAGAAACAGACAGATCACTGCAACACAATTTCCTGTGTAAATTTCTCCTGCTCCCCGGAAAGCATATTCCATCATGCTGAGTGCCACACCGAAACTCATCCCTGCTTTCAATCCCCATTGCATCCATTGCTCCAGACGTTTGCATACTATCTTATCCTGATATTCATGGATCATCTGACCTGTAAGGAAAAAGCTCATTCCTGTAAACAGAAAGTTTCTGTATTCCATAGTGTGATAAAATCTGTCAAAAAAGACACAAAACTCCGCTCTCCATAAAAGTATTGCTAGCAATACAGGTGCCATACAATATGCAGCCTTACGCATTCTCCATTTTTCAATCAGGAGAGCAAGCAGATAACAGTAAATTAATGCAGGAAGAAACCATAAATGTGCTCTTACCGGAGAAGTACTGTTGTACACGAAAAATTCCTTCAGATGCTCTGTACTCACAAGCCCTTTTATCCATGTCCATACTCTCTCCCCATTCCAGGCTTTCATAAAACATTCCCAGATAAAATAAAACACAACTGAAACTGCAAAAAGCTTCATGATATGCAGGATTTTAGATAATATTCTTTTTGAGGCATTGCAATTTTGATAATAACAGAAATACCCGGATACCATAAAGAAAAACGGCACCGCACATCTTGCCAGTACTTTTACAAGCTGCCCGGCCTGTCCCAGAAAGCTTACATGGATGCATACCACCAGGCACGCAGCAATGGCCTTTACAGCATCCAGACTTTTATTTCGCATTTGATTTCTCACCCACCTTTTTCTGTTGTTTCATCTATAGCAGCCGAACAATCCGTAAATGTCTGACCTGACATCATTTCAGTCAGACAGATAAAATCATCCGCTTCGCTGCTATAATATATCAAAGCGAACCACACATGTCAAACCTCAGGCAGATACAGAAGTCATCAGCCAGCTTCGGTCCACCCTTGCAAGGAGCCTGGCATTATGATAGGCCATTCTGAGAGTCAGGCAGGTACGCCCCAGATATTTGCTTCCGTCCGAAGTTTTCATACACGCCAGTGCAAGGTCGGGTTTTCCCGGATGACGGAGACAGATTGGGAGCAGCAGCTGGATTGAGTGATTATAATACTGTGGAATTGCCGTCCTGTAATCTGCCTCAAGCATTCTTTTTGTCTGTTTCAGCGCGCCGTCAAACAGCTGCATTTTCATGCTGCTGTCACGTACTTCCTTTGGAAGACGGGCAGCATTTTCCTCATCCCCGAAAATATGCTCGTACTGTGGAATTACCGGAAGTTTTGTATCAAACACAAGATCTGACGGATTTTCCACATAGCATGCCTTTTCCGGCAGACAGGTGATTCCTTCTTTTAACAAATAGTATTCTGTATAAAAGCCATCCAGAAACCAGGGCTGCCTGTCCGGGACCAGATTGGGAATAAAATACGCATATATCGGCTGATAATAGTAATTAAAGAGTCCTGTATTAAATATGGCATAATTCTTTTTCTCCCACACCTTCTGTTCTTCATAAAGGCGTTTAAATGTATGTTCCAGGTATCCTTTCAGAATTCCGTTATCATCTGTATCCGAAAAACTCCACTTCTCCGGCACCATCCTTGCCAGATTCTGAATCTGCCGATTATAGTCTCCGCAATAAGTAAAATCAAATAAATTAATCATCAGGCTCCTCCTGTCCCTGCACCTTTCATATTGTCATTACTGTTCTCTCTTAATATTTATTGTATTTTGGAAAAAATATGGCAGAACTGCCAGATTATGATTTGTATGAAAATCAGTTTTGATTGTTATTATTTAACATACCATAATTTCTGTCAAAAGACAAGGATTAGCATCCACCAAAAAATGTCAAAAATCACCATCTGACTTACCATTCAGCCAGTATAGTATTATCCATCCGGTAATACCTGATGCTTGTAGCCTGCCGGTCAGCTATGTTATACTCTACACATATCAGCAATACGCAAATGCAGGCTGAACAACTGTTTCTATCCGCATTTGCGGGCAAGACTATTTTTCTTAAAGAAGGTTTTACAATGAAAAAAGACGGCTACTACTCTTCCGGAGAATTTGCACGGATGGCACATGTAACACTCCGCACTATCCGCTATTATGACAAACAGAATATCCTCAAACCCTCCTATGTAACAGAATCCGGCGCACGTTTTTATACAGATGAGGATTTTGCAAGACTTTCCCAGATCCTGCTTCTGAAATATCTGGGTTTCTCCCTGGATGACATACGGGAAATGACCATTGACGACTCAGACTATCATTTTATGGAAAATTCCCTGAACATCCAGCTAAAGCTGGTACGTGACCGTATCGAACAAATGCAGCTGGTGGAAAAGGCAATCCAGGATACCACAGATGCGATCCGCTCCCATCATGCCATAGACTGGAATCAGATGCTTGACCTGATCCACCTGACAGGCATGGAGAAAAGCATGAAAAATCAATACCAGAACGCCTCCAACATTTCCTCACGCATTAATCTGCACAGCCTTTATTCCCAGAATAAACAGGGATGGTTTCCATGGGTTTATGAGCAGTGTCAGATTCATCCGGGGATGCGTATCCTTGAACTTGGATGCGGCGACGGTGTTCTGTGGACACAGAATATTTCCAGCCTCCCCGGTAAAGTTTCCGTTACTCTTTCTGACCTTTCATCCGGAATGCTTCGTGATGCCAGACGTGCTATCGGACGCAAAGACAGCCGTTTTTCCTTCGAGGCATTTGACTGTGCAAGAATTCCTCATGAAGACAGAAGCTTTGATCTGGTCATTGCAAACCATGTGCTTTTTTACTGTGAAGATATCTCTGCTGTATGCAGCGAAATTCAACGTGTGCTCACTCCGGGCGGAAAACTGATCTGCAGTACCTATGGAAAAAAACACATGCAGGAAGTCAGCAGACTGGTCCGGGATTTTGACGACCGGATCGTTCTCTCCGCAGACAAACTCTATGAGCGTTTTGGCAGAGAAAACGGAGCAGATATCCTGGCACCGTATTTTTCCCGTATTTTCTGGGAAAGCTATAAGGACTCTCTTCTTGTCCCCGATGCAGAACCGCTGATTTCCTATATCCTCTCCTGCCATGGAAATCAGAATCAGTATCTTCTGGACAAATATAAAGATTTTCGGGGATTTGTATCGCGAAAGACAAAGGATGGGTTCTTTATTACCAAGGATGCCGGCATTTTTCTTTGTGAAAAATAACCAAAATTTAACTTTTTTGTAAAAAGTACTTGAAGGTGACCTAAGGTCACCTTTTATAATACAATCACCAGAGTCAGGATGATATCGTAACTCAGACTGACAATCCAGGAACCCGTTAAATTAGTATCGCAGTCGCCTGATGTTTTGCTTATCATTTACACAGATAACTGACAGAATATCGCTCCGACCGCATACTGCCAATAACAAAGGAGAATACACATGAAAGGTATTATTTTAGCAGGCGGTTCCGGCACACGCCTTTATCCGCTTACAATGGTAACATCCAAACAGCTTCTGCCAATCTATGATAAACCAATGATCTACTATCCCATGTCTGTACTGATGAATGCAGGGATCCGCGATATCCTGATCATCTCTACTCCGCAGGATACTCCTCGTTTTGAGGAACTTCTTGGTGACGGACATCAGTTCGGTGTCCATCTCACCTATGCAGTACAGCCAAGTCCGGACGGACTTGCTCAGGCATTTATCATCGGCGAAGAATTTATCGGTGATGATACTGTTGCCATGGTTCTCGGCGATAATATCTTCGCAGGACATGGACTGAAGAAAAGACTGAAAGCTGCTGTAAAGAACGCAGAATCCGGCGAGGGTGCAACTGTTTTCGGATACTATGTAGATGATCCGGAGAGATTCGGTATTGTAGAATTTGACCATGAAGGCAAGGCTATCTCAATTGAAGAGAAACCGGAGCACCCGAAGAGCAACTACTGTGTCACAGGTTTATACTTCTATGACAATCGCGTCGTAGAGTATGCAAAAAATCTGAAACCAAGTGCCAGAGGCGAACTTGAGATCACAGATCTGAACCGCATCTATCTGGAAAAGGGCGAATTAAACGTAGAGCTTCTCGGACAGGGATTCACATGGCTGGATACAGGTACACACGAGAGCCTTGTGGAAGCCACCAACTTTGTAAAAACAATGGAAAGCCACCAGCACCGCAAAATCGGTTGCCTGGAAGAGATTGCATATCTCAATGGCTGGATTACAAAGGAAGATGTGCTGAAGGTTTATGAAATACTGAAGAAAAATCAGTATGGTCAGTACTTAAAAGACGTTCTGGACGGTAAATATCTGGATGTATTGCACTAACCGAAGCTTTTAGACCTGTACAACCGAATTCGCAGTCAAGTGAGTGATATATCAAATTTTCAAACAGTTATTTGATATATCACCCGCCATGCAGCAAGGCGGATAATTTTATCTGCCTGACTCTATAACAGAATCTTACAGATATTCATATTATATATTTTTTAAGGAGAATCACTATGAACATTATCGTAACCGGCGGTGCCGGATTTATCGGAAGCAACTTTATTTTTCACATGTTAAAAAAATACCCGGATTACCGCATCATCTGTCTGGACTGTCTGACCTATGCAGGAAACCTTTCCACTCTTACACCTGTCATGGACAACCCAAATTTCCGTTTCGTAAAAGAAAGCATCACAGACCGCGAAGCAGTTTACAAACTCTTTGAAGAAGAACACCCTGATATGGTTGTAAACTTCGCAGCAGAGAGTCACGTTGACCGCTCCATCGAAAACCCGGAAGTTTTCCTTACCACAAATATCATCGGTACTGCTGTTCTTATGGATGCATGCCGCAAATACGGTATCAAGCGTTATCATCAGGTATCCACTGATGAAGTTTACGGAGATCTTCCATTAGACAGACCTGACCTGTTCTTCACAGAGGAAACTCCGATCCACACAAGCAGCCCTTACAGCTCTTCCAAGGCTTCTGCAGACCTTCTGGTGCTGGCTTACCACAGAACCTACGGACTGCCTGTAACCATCAGCCGTTGCTCCAATAACTACGGACCATATCACTTCCCAGAAAAACTGATTCCGTTAATGATTGCCAATGCATTAAATGACAAACCACTTCCGGTATACGGAACAGGCGAAAACGTTCGTGACTGGCTCTATGTAGAAGATCATTGCCGCGCAATCGACCTGATCATCCACAAAGGACGTGTAGGCGAAGTTTATAATGTAGGTGGTCACAACGAAATGACAAACATTGATATCGTTAAGATCATCTGTAAAGAGCTTGGCAAACCGGAAAGTCTGATCACATATGTGGCAGACCGTAAAGGTCATGATATGCGCTATGCTATTGATCCGACCAAGATCCACAACGAACTTGGCTGGTTACCGGAAACAAAATTTGCAGACGGTATCAAGAAGACCATCAAATGGTATCTGGATAACAAGGAATGGTGGGAAACTATCATCTCCGGAGAATATCAGAACTATTATGAAAAAATGTACGCACACCGCGGGGAGGCATAATTTATGAGAATTTTTGTAACAGGTGTAGGCGGTCAGCTTGGACATGATGTTATGAACGAACTTGCGAAACGCGGCTATGAAGGTGTGGGAAGCGACATTGCTCCTTCCTACAGCGGAATCGCTGATGGCACTGCAGTTACCACAATGCCTTATGTTCAGATGGATATCACTGACAAAGCTTCTGTAGAAAAAGTCATTAAAGAAGCAAATGTTGATGCTGTGATCCACTGTGCTGCATGGACAGCTGTAGATGCTGCTGAAGATGAAGAAAATCAGCCAAAGGTCCGTCTGGTAAATGTAACCGGAACTCAGAACATTGCTGATGTGTGCAAAGAGCTTGACATCAAGATGCTGTATCTGTCCACTGATTATGTATTCGATGGTCAGGGAACCACTCCATGGGAGCCTGACTGCAAGGACTATAAACCATTAAATGTCTATGGACAGACAAAGCTGGACGGTGAACTTGCCGTATCCGGCACAGTTGATAAGTTCTTTATCGTCCGTATTGCATGGGTATTCGGCAAAAACGGCAAGAACTTTATCAAAACCATGATCAACCTCGGAAAAACTCATGATACTCTCTCCGTAGTCAATGACCAGATCGGTACACCTACTTATACCTACGACCTGGCAAGACTTCTGGTAGATATGATCGAAACTGAAAAATACGGTTATTATCATGCAACCAATGAGGGCGGATATATCAGCTGGTATGATTTCACAAAAGAAATCTTCCGTCAGGCCGCTGCCATGGGACACCCGGAATATCTCCCGGAAAACATGACAGTCAACTCCGTCACAACTGCAGAGTATGGCGCTTCCAAAGCAGCCAGACCGTTTAACAGCCGCCTGGATAAGAGCAAACTGACAGCCAATGGTTTCACACCACTCCCCACCTGGCAGGATGCACTTGGACGGTATCTGAAAGAACTGGATTTCTAAATAAAAAAAGTCCGGCAGGACACCCAAATGACAGGTGTTTTGCCGGATTTTCTATTCTTCTCTATGCAGTTTTCTTCTTCTGCGCTGTCTGCCATACGCAGCATCCCACGATCAGAAGTATTCCCACAACATCAGTCATCAGTGACGGATCGATCAGCATCAGTCCGCCTGCTGCCATTAAGACACGAACCGGTACAGACATTTTCACTGACAGGAAGCCTTCCAGTGAGGAGGACAATCCAAACACACCGATCAGTGAGGTGATAAAGATCTGAACAACCTTAAGCGGTGTGGTATCGATCAGCAGCATTGCCGGATTGAAGCAGAATACATAAGGTACGATAAATACTGCGATAGCCAGCTTGGAGGCTGTAAATGCAGTCTTCATCGGATTGGCCTTCGCTATGGCTGAACCTGCGTAGGCAGCCAGCGCTACCGGCGGTGTGATATCTGCAACAATACCAAAGTAAAATACAAAGAAATGAGCTGCCAGTGTAGGTACTCCCATACGTACCAGAATTGGAGCACAGGTTGCTGCCATGATACAGTAATTGGCAGTGGTAGGTACACCCATACCAAGTACGATACAGCACAGCATAGTCAGAAGCAGTGCAATGATCAGTTTTCCGTTTGCAACACTGATGATTCCGTTGATCAGGTCATTGGCAAGTCCTGTCATGGTGATGGAACCGGAAATGATTCCTGCAACACCGCAGGCTACTGCTACGGAGATAACACCTCTTCCTCCTGCTTCCAGCGCATCAATACATTTGGTAACACTGATTCTGTTTTCTTTGTCAAAAAGACTTACGATAACAGAAAGAACGATTGCATAGCTGGCAGCCTTCTGCATGGTCATATAGTTTCCGGACACCCAGATTACCAGCATGACCAGAGGTAATAACAGATAGATTTTACGGATCAGAAGCTTAAATACCGGAAGTTTTTCCTTCGGAATTCCGGAAAGTCCTAATTTCTTTGCTTCCAGATGTACAGAAATAAAGATTCCTGTAAAGTACAACAATGCCGGCAGAATCGCCCTGACAATAATGTTGGAGTACGGTACACCCACAAAATCTGCCATAAGGAATGCGGCAGCTCCCATGATCGGAGGCATGATCTGTCCACCTGTGGAAGAAGCAGCTTCTACTGCTCCGGCAAATTCCGGTTTGTAGCCTGTGTCCTTCATCATCGGGATTGTAACAGAACCGGTTGTTACTGTGTTACCTACAGAGGAACCGGATACCATTCCACAGAGTGCAGAACTGATAACCGCTACCTTTGCCGGTCCACCTGCATATTTTCCTGCAATGCAGTTAGCCAGCTGAATAAAGAAGTTGGAGATTCCTGTTCTCTCCAGAAACGCACCGAAAATAATAAATACCACAATATATTTAGAGCATACATTTACAGGTGTGGAGAAAATACCCTCTTTTGTGTAGAAAAGATTCCGCACCAGGAATTTCACTCTTCCTAAAAATGCCGGATTGGTAAGCCCTACAGCCAGTGCATAGATCAGGAAAAAACCTGCCACAAACAGGATCGGCAGGCCCACGCATCGTCTGGTAAGCTCGATCAGTGCAGCAATACCGATAATACCGATCACAATCTGATAAGGGGCAAATCTGGTACCCTGATTGATGATCTGATTTGCAGAAAAAGTAAAATACAGAAAAGCACCTGCGCCTGCGATCATAAAAATAATATCGCCAATCGGCATGTAGTTTTCTCTGATATCTCCTTTTTTCGCCGGATAGGTAAGAAATCCGATAAGAATGATCAGCCCCAGAAAAGAAGTCAGTCGGATTTCCTCCAGGAAGGTTGCAAATAAGGTAACATAGATACACCACAGAGAAAAGGCAACCAGCAGGCCGCGTACAGCCAGCTTATATTTGCCGGTCCACACACGAATATTGGATTCGCGGTCGTATTTCTTCATTACTGCATCTACATCTGCTGTGCTCATGTTCTCAGAACCAGCCTGCCCTTCCGGGGATGTGTTTGCTTTTTTTATCTTATTTTCTTTCATCCTGACTATTCCCCTTTCGTATCCACTGTAATTCCATGCTCTGCATAATAACGCGCCGCACCCTTATGGAAAGGAATGGTCATACCGGAAGTAGCGTTTTCCAGAGAAAGCTCCGCTCCTTTTGCATTCTCAGCAGAAATCTCGTCTGCATGGTCAAAAATTGCCGCAGTCATATCATAAACTGTATCCTCATCCAGAGATTCGGACACTACGATCGTCGCCTTGACTGTGATGGTTTCTACAGGCTCATCCTGTCCCGGATAGGTTCCTGCCGGAATCTGGTAGGATGTATAATATGGACAGTCACTCAGAATCGAATCCCTGATCGCGCCATCAATATTGATCATATAGACACCATTGGTAGTTGCAAGCTCTGTGATAGCTGTTGTAGGTGCACCTGCAACAATAAACGCAGCATCAATTTTCCCATCCTTCAAAGATTCCTTGCTGTCCTCAAAAGACAGATACTGGGGATGGATATCATCCAGGGTAATGCCGCCTGCATTTAAAACATCCAGAGCATTGAAATATACACCGGAGTTTGCCGCACCGATAGATACGCTCTTGCCCTTCAGATCTTCCACTGTCTTAATGTCAGGATCCATGGTAAACAGCTGGACAGTCTCTGCATACAGGCCGCCCAGAGTCCTGAAATCATGGGTTGCACCGTCCTGTTCAAATGCTCTTACACCATCCCATGCATAGGCCATTACATCTGACTGGACAAATCCAAGCTGGAAATCTCCGTCCTGTACTGACTGCAGGTTCGCTTTGGAACCACCTGTAGAAACTGCTGTAACCTTTACATTTGTATTATTGGTAATATACTGGGCCAGTACACCACCGTAGGAATAATACGTTCCCGCCGTACCGCCGGTACCGAACGTCAGACGTTCTTTACTTTGTCCGCAGCCGCTCAGAAGGCTGACTGCAAGTGCAAGAGTCAAAACAAGGCCAACAATCCTGCCAGCTTTTCTCCTGCCTCTGAAAAGCTCTTTGTTTCTCATAAATCCATCTCCTTCAGGTACATAATATTTTGAATTATAACATATTTTTTCAAAAAATGATAATCTTTATTGAATAATCTTACAAAAAACGTTACAATAAAGGAAAAACGTGGATAACAAAATAAATAACAACCCAATGGAGGTATCTATTATGTCCGAAAGAAAATACCCTGTCATCACAATCAGCCGGGAGTTTGGTGCCGGGGGACACAGTATTGCAAGAGTAGTTTCAGAAAGGCTTGGTATCCCATATTACGATCGGGATTTTGCAAAACAGGCTGCTGCCAGAAGCGGATATTCCCAGGAGGATATTGATCGTGAGGGTGAAAATCTGAGCCGCAGCGCCAGACTTCTGGACAACATTCTGAATAACTCTGCAAGTTATTTCAGTTCCCATGATGCTATTTACCAGGCTCAGAAAGAGCTGATCCTTCAGTTCGCAGCAGAACAGGATTGTATTATTATCGGCCGCTGTTCCAATCTTATCCTGCGAAATGCCGGTATTCCCAGTCTGGATATTTTCCTTCATGCAGATGTGAATCTCCGCACAGAACATATTCAGAAATTAGGCTTAAACGGAAAGGAAGATCCCAGGAAATATCTCACCAAAATGGACAACCTGCGTGAAACCTATTTCAAAACCTATACAAAACATGAGCTTGGCACTTATCACGATTATGACCTGTGTCTGGATACCGGAACCCTTGGATACGATAACTGTATTGAGATTATCACTTCACTTGCAAAACAGCAGGGGTTGAATCTGAAGCATCAGTAGAAGGACCGCTGCAAGCTGTAAAACAGCAACAAGGCTGTGGCAGTCAGAAAATCTGTGCCACAGCCTCTTTACTTCAGTCCTTTTAATAGTTGTTTCTAAATTTCTTTTATTTTACAAACTCATCCAGAGAACGGATCTGGATTCCTTCTTTTGCAAAAGCCTCTCTGATTTTTTCCACAAACGCCAGAGCCTTGGCTCCGTCTCCATGAACGCAGACAGAATCTGCCTGAATATCAATATCTTTTCCTGTAATTGCAGTAATCTTTTTCTCTTTGACCATACGGATCACCCTGACAATAGCCTCATTTTCATCAGTGATCACAGCACCTTCCTTACGTCTGTTTACCAGAGTACCATCTTCTTCATAGGCGCGGTCTGCAAAAACCTCCATAGCTGTACGCAGGCCCATATCCTGAGCAGCCTTTGCCAGCTGTCCGCCGGAAAGAGCAAGTACGATCAGACTGCTGTCAAATTCTTTGATTGCCTCACAGATCGCAGTAGAAAGGGCATAGTCCTCTGCAGCCATATTATATAAGGCTCCATGAGGCTTTACATGCTGCATTTTTACACCGGTTACTCTGCAGAATGCATCCAGTGCACCCAGCTGATAAAGCACATATGCTTTTGCCTCTGCAGGGGAAACACTCAGATTTCTTCTTCCGAAGCCCATCAGATCAGGAAAACCCGGATGTGCTCCTATACGAATTCCCGCTTCCTTTGCCATTGCCAGCGTATTTCCCATAACTACCGGATCTGAAGCATGATAACCGCAGGCTACATTTGCAGAGGAGATCAGCGGAATGACCTTATCATCATTACCGATTTTATAGTTTCCAAAACTCTCTCCCAGGTCACTGTTTAAATCTACTGTATACATTCATCTTACCTCTTTTTTATTTATCATCCTTTGATTTTCAGCACATTTTCTATAAATCCCGTATCTGCCTTTCCGTCGCAGAATACCTGATTCTTCATAATCTGATACTGGAAATCAAGGTTTGTCTCCACACCCATGACCACCATCTCATCCAGCGCAGAGCGCATTTTCTGCAGGGCAGCCTCTCTGTCAGGTGCATGAACGATTACCTTCGCAATCATGGAATCATACTCTGACGGAATCTTATAGCCTGTATAAAGGGCAGTATCCACCCGGACTCCGTTGCCTGCCGGAAGATGCATATGCTGTACTACTCCGGGACTTGGCATGAAATTTTTCTCAGGAATCTCTGCGTTGATACGGCATTCAATAGCATGTCCTTTAATCCGGATATCTTCCTGTTTAAAGCTTAACTCCTCTCCCATAGCCACACGAATCTGCTCAATGATCAGATCTGTGCCTGTAACCATCTCTGTTACTCCATGCTCCACCTGGATTCTGGTATTCATTTCCATGAAATAGAAGTTGCCTTTGGGGTCTACGATAAATTCAATAGTTCCTGCATTGGTATAACCTACTGTTTTCGCAGCAAGAACTGCATATTCATTCATTTTCCTGCGAGTTTCTTCATCAATGGCAGGGGAAGGGGATTCCTCAATCAGCTTCTGATGATTTCTCTGTACCGAACAGTCACGTTCTCCCAGTGCCACCACATTTCCATGACTGTCTGCCATAATCTGGATCTCCACATGGCGGGGATTTTCTACAAAACGTTCAATGTACATGGTATCATCCCCAAAAGCATTGGCTGATTCTCTCTGTGCCATATTAAACTGAAATTCAAATTCATCCTCATTGGCAGCCACACGCATTCCCTTGCCACCACCGCCTGAGGAAGCCTTGATCATAACCGGATATCCAATCTCTTCAGCCAGTTTTTTACCTGTTTCTGCATCGTATACAGGTTCCTTTGTTCCCGGTACAACCGGTACCCCGGCATCCATCATAGTTTTACGGGCATGGGATTTATTTCCCATCTTATCGATCACATCCGCATCCGGTCCGATAAAGGTAATTCCGTTTTCTTTGCATTTGCGGACAAACTCACTGTTTTCTGAAAGAAAGCCAAAACCGGGATGGATAGCATCTGCTCCCATATTTTCTGCTGCAGCAATGATCCGGTCCATGTTCAGGTAGCTGTTTCTGGCAGGACCTTCTCCGATACAGATACGCTGGTCTGCCAGCTGTACATGAAGGCTCTTAGCATCTTCTTTTGAATAAACAGCTACACTTCGGATCCCCAGATTCCTGCAGGCACGTATGATCCGAACTGCAATCTCCCCACGGTTGGCGATCAAAATTTTATTAAACAATATGAAAGCCTCCTTATCCTACAGTCTCTTAACACGGAACAGAGGCTGTCCATATTCTACTTTCTGTTCATTACTTACCAGAACTGCTTCAATCTCACAGTCATAGTCACTCTGGATCTCATTCATAAGCTTCATAGCTTCCAGAATACACACTGTCTGTCCTGCTTTTACCTGATCTCCCACCTTTACAAAAGCAGGTACATCCGGAGCAGCTGCAGAATAGAAGGTTCCTACGATAGGAGAAGTGATAAACAGACTTTCCTCCTCTTCTTCCTCTGCTTTTTCCACAATTGTATTCACAGGTGCAGATGCAGCCACAGGAACTCCCGCTGCAACTACAGGAGGATGATCCAGCTTACTCATTGTAATCTTTACATCCTTGTCCTTATATGTGAATTCATTAAGGGATGAATCCTCAATAATCTTTACCAGTCCTTCAATCTTCTCTAAATCCATCGAACATTATCCTTTCTGTCTATTTTATATTATTTTTTACGGTTATTCTTCAAACAGCTTGCGCAGTCTCTTTGCCACCAGACGGCAATCCAGAACCTCTTTACATGGCTGATGAATGATCTTTCTCAGTCCGTCAAGTTCTTTCATTTCCTCAACATAAAGAGCCTGAGCCTCCTGTACGGTAATTGCCTTGAAATGTATCTTATCATCTGTTTTTCTCTGTACCAGCTTGGGAATATCCACAGATGCCACTGTGGCAATTTTCCCATAACCGCCCGTTGTCTGACGGTCAGCCAGCAGAATGATAGGTTTACCATGGGAAGGTACCTGTATAGCCCCAAATGCGATTCCGTCGGAAATAATATCCGAAGTCTTCTTAGGAGCAATAAACGGTCCCTCCAGCCTGCAGCCCATACGGTCAAATTCATTTGTCACTGTATACTCACTGCCCAGGAAAGTCTGGATGCCCTGTTTGCTGAACATACCATCCTGCGGTCCCATTACTACCCGCAGTGTTGCTTCTGTCTGATCAAACTCATCCATATCAAGCTTTCGGGAAAGGAAAAACGGCAGATAACGTCTCTTAATACGAAATCCGATATAATCGTCCGCTTCCAGTTTTCTTCCCTTAAATCCGCCCAGACCACTCTTTAAATTGGTGCATCGGCTTCCCATCACTACCGGAATATCCAGATAACTGGAAAAAGCAATATAACCTCTGCTTCCCGTTCTGGCGCTTCCAAATTTCAGTACATCTCCCTTATTCATATACAGGGCTGTATACATGGGAGCCGGCTCTCCATTAATGGTTGGCTGGAAATCTCCGCCTGTGATTGCAATGATAGTAGCTGATGTAAATTCAAGGGTTGGGCCTATCAGCGTTATCTCCAATACTGCCTCATTCTCCGGATTATCCAGAAGAAGATTGGCTATTTTGAATGAACGGACATCCATGACTCCTGCCACACTGAATCCCTGACTCTGATATCCATAACGCCCCAGATCCTGAACCGTTGTCATCATTCCGCCTTTTAATATACGAATTCCCATTTTATGCCTCCTCATGAACGGTGCACTGGTATTCGCCACGTTCTACTAATTCTCTGATCCGTTTGTACTCATCTTCATCGATCGGTACAAAACGGATATAATCTCCTGCCTCTACCAGAATCGGGATTTCACGGTCCGGATCATAGGTTTTTACAGGTGTCATTCCCATCAGCTGCCATCCTCCCGGAGAATCCAAAGGATAAATCCCTGTCTGGGAACCACCGATTCCCACACTTCCTGCATTGATCTTGATTCTGGGATTTGCAAGACGGGGTGTATGGATCCTTTCATCCAGCCCGCCCAGATAACAAAAGCCCGGAAGAAAACCAAGCATATAGATCAGGTAATCTCTGGAAGAATGAATCTTTATTACTTCCTCTACGGAAAGTCCGGCATGTTCTGCAATATTCTCAATATCCGGACCATATTCTCCTCCATAGCATACAGGGATCTCATAAACTTTTCTGCATCCTTCACCTGCTGTAACTTCCATCTTTAACAGAATTTCCAGTCTTTTTTTCAGGTCATCGTAGGAAATCACACGCGGGTCATAATTAACCAGCAAAGAACAGAATGCAGGGATCATATCTACAACTCCCTCTATATGCTGTTCTTTCATAAGCTGTACAGTGGCAGTGATCTTCCGGTTGATCTCCGGACTGATCTCTTTGCCAAATTCAACCAAAACAGAAGAATCACCTTCTGTTAAAATTCTAATGTCCGGCATAATCTGCTCCTCTTTTCTTAATCTTTTCGCCATGTCTTTTTATCTGCTTCTTTCTGCATCACATGGCTGTTAATGAACCAAAAAGGTGTAACCTGGACGATCACACCTTTTTGATATACTCTCCAGTCTGAAAACCGGATACATTTTCCTCAATTATAACAATGTACCGATCTTAGATACAAATGTAGTCACACCGAGGTATGCTGTAAGAATTACCACGATCACTCCAAGAATGGTAAGTACTACCGGATGATGATAATTCTCTCCCATAATAGATTTCTTATGTGCAGCGATCAGACAGATTGCCAGGGTGATCGGAAGGATCAGACCATTCACAGCACCTGCAAGTACAAGAAGTACTGCCGGATTTCCAAGGATAAACATAATGGCTGTAGAAATAATGATAAATCCGATGATCACTTTATTCTCATTTTCCTCGATAGACTTGCTGAAAGTCTTCAGGAAGGAAACTGAAGTATAAGCTGCACCGATAATGGATGTGATTGCTGCGCACAGAAGAACCAGACCTGCAAAACGGTATCCGATTTCACCAGCCCCCTGCTTGAAGGCGTCTGCTGCAGGATTTGCAGCATCCAGTGTTACGCCCTTGACAACAACGCCCAGAACAGCCAGAAACAGGAAAATACGAACAATCGTAGCAATGATCATACCCATAACAGAACTCTTGTTGATCTCTTTCAGGTTCTTCTCGCCTGTAATTCCTGCATCAATCAGACGATGTGCGCCGGAGAAAGTGATATATCCTCCAACAGTACCTCCCAAAAGTGTAAGGATTGCAGGAATCAGATTTGTGGCACCGGCTTCCGGTACAAATGTATTCTTCAATGCACTTCCTACCGGTGGTTTTACCACAATGATCACAACAAAGATTACGATAATCATAATGGCACCCAGTACCTTGGTAATAGTATCCATGGCACTTTTGGCATTTTTCAGCACAAATACCAGGATTGCCAAAAGACCTGCCAGTATGTAACCAACTTTGGTAGGTATTCCAAGCAATGTGTTAAAACCAAGTGCTCCGCCACCTACGTTTCCGATATTAAATACCAGACCACCGAATACGATCAGTATCGATACCAGATATCCCAGTCCCGGAAGTACCTTATTGGAAACATCCTGACCACGAAGTCCGGTCACACAAAGCACACGCCAGATATTCAGCTGTGCAATGGCTGCAAGGATTACGGAAACCAGGATAACAAATCCAAAACTTTCCTGATACTGTCCGGTAAACGTTGCTGTCTGTGTCAGGAATCCTGGTCCGATTGCAGATGTGGCCATCAGAAACGCTGCGCCAAGTAAGGCTCCGCCACTCTTTTTCTTTTCGCTCATTTTTATTGCCTCCTTTTCATGTTATTATCGCACATTATACTAAAAAATGAATATTTACACAAGCAAAAATTATTTTTATAACTTTTGATGTCGAATTTTTGTTACTGTTCACTGGTAATATCCCGCGAGGTGTTTTTTGTGAGCGAAGGTCACAGAAAACCCGAGACATACTGCGCGAATTTATGCGATTAGCATAAATTCTGTGCATCGCGAAGCGTGTTGCTGAGAACGGAGTGAACAGTAACGAATTTTTATAATCTGTATTTTGTAATAAAAAACAGCAAAGGAGTACCCGGATTCCCATCCGATACAGCTCCTTTGCTGTTTTTTCAGTTAAAATGTAAATTTATCCGCAAAATATGCATCCAGTTCATCAATCTTCACACGAACCTGCTCCATAGTATCACGGTCGCGGATTGTAACTGCTCCGTCGTTTTCGGACTCAAAGTCATAAGTTACACAGAACGGAGTACCGATCTCATCCTGTCTTCTGTAACGTTTACCAATGTTTCCACGATCATCATATTCACAGTTATATTTCTTGCTTAACTGCTGATAGATCTTCTCTGCACCCTCATTAAGCTTCTTGGAAAGAGGAAGCACACCGATCTTAACAGGTGCAAGTGCCGGATGGAAATGAAGGACAGTACGAACGTCATTCTTCTCTGCATCCAGAACTTCCTCATCATATGCGCTGCACAGGAATGCAAGTACCACACGGTCAGCACCCAGTGACGGCTCGATTACATATGGAATATATTTCTGCTTCTTCTCATCATCAAAATATGTCAGATCCTGTCCGGATACATTCTGATGCTGAGTCAGGTCATAATCTGTTCTGTCAGCGATTCCCCACAGCTCGCCCCATCCAAACGGGAACAGGAACTCTACGTCTGTGGTAGCCTTGCTGTAGAAGCTTAATTCTTCTGCGTCATGATCACGGTAACGAACTTCTTCATCTTTTAATCCAAGAGAATATAACCAGTTCAGGCAGAAATTCTTCCAGTATGCAAACCACTCAAGGTCTGTATCCGGCTCACAGAAGAATTCAAGCTCCATCTGCTCGAACTCACGTGTACGGAATGTGAAGTTACCCGGTGTGATCTCGTTACGGAAAGATTTACCAATCTGACCGATACCAAACGGAATCTTCTTACGGGATGTTCTCTGAACATTCTTAAAGTTTACGAAAATACCCTGAGCTGTCTCAGGTCTTAAATATACAGTATTCTTGGCATCCTCTGTAACACCCTGGAATGTTTTGAACATCAGGTTGAACTGACGGATATCTGTAAAGTTATGTTTGCCGCATGTAGGGCATGGTACATTGTGATCTTTAATGAAGTTCATCATTTCTTCCTGAGACCATCCATCTACAGAGCTCTCAAGTTCAATGCCATTCTCCTGGCTGAAGTCTTCGATGATCTTATCTGCGCGGAAACGTTCATGACATTCCTTACAGTCCATCAGCGGGTCAGAGAAGCTTCCCAGATGTCCGGATGCAACCCATGTCTGCGGGTTCATCAAAATTGCACAGTCAACACCTACATTGTATGGGGATTCCTGAATAAATTTCTGCCACCATGCACGTTTTACGTTATTCTTTAATTCTACACCAAGATTACCGTAATCCCATGTGTTTGCAAGACCACCATAGATTTCGGAACCCGGGTAAACAAATCCTCTTGCCTTTGCCAGCGCAATGATTTTGTCCATTGTTTTTTCCATGACTATTCTCCTCGTTCTTTTTATAAAATGCGTGTAACTGTTCATATCCGTCAGGCAATTTGGTTCACAATCCATTCCGCTATTTGATTAACGTAATAAACAGCTACAATTAACGTTATTATAACTGTATCTGATTTCTTTTTCAAGGTATCTCAGCTCATTATTTCCAGAATTTCCAGACTTTTGAACCGTTTTTCAGTGTTCGCAGCAATATAGGTATGGATATGACGTTCCAGTTCATGGAGTACTTCTTCTGTAACAGTAAATGTATAAAGCTTCCCAAGAGAAGCAGTTACTATGTACTGCATGGCATATAATGCAGGTGCTGAGATTCTCTTTGCATCATTTACATGTCCCAGACAGGCTTTATCCAGAATACCATGATTCTGCTGAGAAAAGAAAAGCTCTTCTCCCTCCACAGGCTGTCTTTCGCAGCACACACAATGAAACAGTGAAGGACACAATCCCTGTGCAGCCATCATACGAAGTTCAAAAATACACCTCACCAGCCTGTTATCAATATTCGGGTTCAGAAGTGCCTTCACTGTCACATACAGAAGGTTCATAGATTCTTTCTCGTCAATCCCCTCCTGTCCGAAATAATCTGCCAGTTCCAGAAAATAATATCCATAGTAGATTCCAGGCTGTTCGCCTGCCAGTTCCACAAAATGATGACTGATGGATACCTGATTCAGATTATAACTGGAACGCCCCTCATAAAGGGCAAAGGTTCCAAACACAAAAGGATTGGCAGCCGCCAGAAACTGGCTGTTTGGGCGGCGGGCTCCTTTTGCAAACGCGGAAATCTTGCCTCTTTCTCTGGTGAGAAGGACGATCCGCTTGTCATATTCTCCCACAGGCATGGCAGAGAGCACTACTCCCTGCACAGTTATCAAATCACTCATTCTCTCTGTTTCCTGACTGTCTTTTTATTTAGATTTCCTTCTTATCGTAACCAAAGTTCTTGATAAGGAAATCACTGTCTCTCCAGTCTTTCTTTACTTTTACCCAAAGCTTCAGATTCACTTTTGATTCCAGCATACGCTCAATCTCATATCTTGCATTACTTCCGATTTTCTTTAACATCGCGCCCTGTTTGCCGATGATAATTCCTTTGTGAGACTCTCTTTCACAGATAATTGTCGCATCAATATCCACGATTGGATTTTTTCCCGGACGTGTTTTCATCCGGTCAATGGCAACTGCGATCCCATGAGGAATTTCCGCATCCAGTGCATGAAGTGCTTTCTCGCGGATGATCTCAGCCACGATCTGACGCTGAGGCTGATCAGTAACTGTATCCTCGTCATAAAACATAGGACCGTAAGGCAGATATTTCAGGATACAACCGATAATATCCTGTGTATTCTGTCCACGCAGTGCGGAGCATGGGATAATCTCTGCGAAATCGCATACTTTTCGGTAGGTGTCAATGGCAGGAAGGATTTCTTCCTTTGATACAGTATCAATTTTGTTGATGATCAGGATTACCGGCACTCCGATTCCCTGAAGCTGTTCTGCAATATGACGCTCTCCTGCCCCGATAAAGGTACTTGGCTCTACCAGCCACATAATGGCATCTACCTCTTTTAAAGTTCGCTCTGCCACCTGGACCATATATTCTCCCAGCTTATTCTTTGCCTTGTGGATACCGGGAGTATCGAGAAATACGATCTGACCTTCGTCACAGGTATAAACGGTCTGGATACGGTTTCTGGTTGTCTGTGGTTTCTTGGATGTGATAGCGATCTTCTGTCCGATGAGATGATTCATCAGAGTGGATTTACCTACGTTTGGACGTCCAATAATCGCTACAAATCCGGATTTAAAATTTTCGTTCATTCTGTTCTTTCCTTTTTTAACAATTGATCAGTGGTTTCACTTCCATCAGTACATCAGAGGCCTCAGCCACCTTGCTCTCGCTTCCCACCACACAGATCTGATCTGCTGCCAGAACTGCCTCTATGATCTCGGCCAGTGCATGGATATCCTCTGCAGACGCATTCAGAATCTGATCACGTTCTTTCTGGAGCATCTCCTCTGTCACACCGCAGAAATATGCTGTCTTGGAAACAGAACCTTTCATCTGAGGTGTCCTGGGAACATCCTTTCCGCTGATGGTACCAATGATATATTTTGTCATCTCGCGCTCATCTGCCTGAAAATTACGGATATAATCCGGAATCCCCTTATATACATCCAGTGTACGTTTCAGATGAGGATCGCGATAAGATACCAGATAGCTCTCACCATTCCTCTTAAATCCGCTCATACATCCATATGCACCGCCCTTTACGCGCAGATTCATCCACAGATAATCATAACTTAAGATAACCTTCAGAATTTCCAGTGCACCTGTATATTCCAGGCCTTTTTTCTTAAAGTTACCGGTCTGAGCCACATACTGGACCTGTCCGGAAGTCTTAAATCCCTCATTTTTCTTTGTGCAGGTCAGCTTCTCTTTCGATTTTTCCACTGGTTCTGTGCCAAGTCCTGCCTTTACAGCTCCCGCCAGTTTCTGAACTGACTCCAGGGACTCTCTCTCACCTGTATAACTGATCATAAAGTTCTCCGGACGGAGAATTTTTTTCATCAGTTTGCAAAGCTCTTCTACAGTTTCCTCTTTTCGCTGTTCAAAATCTTTTTCCAGTTTCTCGATAAACTGATAATATCCGATTCCCGCCATCTCATCCTGGAATGCAGCCATCGGAGAAGAATATGCAGCTGCTCTGAGTACAGCAGTGGAATGTCCGGCACCTGTCAGGTTTACCTGTGCCCTGGACTTCACAGATGCAACAATCTCATAGAGACGCTTGGTATCCTCCAGTTTCGAGCTGTTCAGGATCTCCCCGATCATTTTGAAAAGAAAATCCATTTTCGTATAGAGTGCCTTACCTCTTACAGAGAACATAGCCTGAAACTCTTCTGTAGAATCAGCTCTGTCAAAAACCTCTACCCCACAGTTGATACCGCCTGTATTGGCATTGATTTCATTGAACAGTTCTCCGTATGTGTAATTCTCTGTATCCACATAACCCAGTACGGATTTCAAAAGTCCCAGATAAGGAATCTGCTCAGGCGCAATACTGTCAGTCTTAAACATCAGGTCTACGTAACCGATGCCATTTGTGCATACGTCATGGTAAAGGAACAGACTGTCATCTACCGTTAATTCTTCATTTATGATCTTTGCAGCTTCTCTTTTAATATCACTTCTCTTTAACATCGGAATGCACTCCAGTGCTTTTGGATCTTCGCCGGCTTCCTGATATGCTTCCAGTGCTTTCGTCTTCTCAACCATTGCATCCAGCTGTTCTTCAGAAAGACTGCTTCTGTATGCTTCCAGCTTCTCCTCCAGCTCTTTCTCACGCTGGGCTGCCAGACCTTTCTTCGGCACAAGAGTCATGATGCATCCATGTGGATTCTCAAGAAGATATTTACGGATCAGTTCTTCAAAATATCCTTCGTTTACTGCCTTTTTCAGGTTTTCAAAAACTGTAAGCTGCTGTACCTGTGCAAAGGGATTTCCTTTTTCATACAGCCAGTCTCCCAGAATATCCAGACTGTACATCAGTCCTTTCGGATAAGAGGAAAAATCAGCTTCACGATAGCGGAATTCAAAGTAATTGATTCCTGCCTCTACAGCTTTCTTATCTATTCCATTCTTAACAATATCTCCCAGTACCTGTCTGATCACAGATACGAATTCTTCTTTTCTGTCCGGATTGGAACCTTTTGCAATTACTGTAAAATATGGCTGGAGAATACCATCATCATAAGATCCATAGACATCCTTGCCTGCTTTTACATCCAGAAGTGCCTGCTTTAACGGTGCTCCCGGTGCGCTTAACAGTGCGTAATCCAATACCTCAAATGCCATCGCCATCTGACTGTCCGCAGCATTTCCCACAACCATGTTATAAGAAAGATAGGTATTGTCCTCTTCTCCCTCATTCTCAGCAACCGGATACTCAAGAGTCACATCCCGGCATGCTCCGAATGCTTTCTGTTCCTGAATAACAGAATCCACATCCAGATAATCAAAATGCGACAGATAATGCTCATCCAGGAATGCCAGTTTCTCTTCCATATCCATGTTTCCATACAGATAAATATAGCTGTTGGATGGATGGTAATAAGTTCTGTGGAAGTTCAGGAAATTTTCATAGGTAAGATCCGGAATATTTTTCGGATCACCACCTGATTCACATCCATAAGTGGTATCAGGGAAAAGGTGATTCATAATCTCCCGTTCCAGAACTTCATCCGGTGAGGAGAAAGCACCTTTCATCTCATTATATACAACACCGTTATATTTCAGCGGTCCTTCCTTCTGTTCCAGATGATAGTTCCAGCCTTCCTGACGGAAAATCTCTTCTCTTTTATAGATATTCGGATAAAATACCGCATCCAGATAAACATGCATCAGATTCTGAAAATCCTTATCATTGCAGCTGGCTACAGGATAGCAGGTTTTATCCGGATAAGTCATGGCATTCAGGAACGTATTCAGAGAACCCTTTACCAGTTCTACGAAAGGATCCTTTAATGGAAATTCCCTTGAACCGCAGAGTACACTGTGCTCCAGGATATGTGCCACACCTGTGCTGTCCTTAGGCGGTGTGCGGAATGCGATATTAAATACTTTATTCTCATCATCATTCTCGATCAGCATAACTCTTGCACCTGTTCTCTTATGGCGCAGAAGCCAGCCTGTAGAATGGATATCTGTCAGATTTTCTTCTGTCACAACTTCATAAGCCGTCAAATTTTCTTTGTTCATGTATGCCTCCAGTAATTTTTTTTTTGGCTTTTCTTTATAATCCGCCTTCTCCCGGGAAATGTGCCTCATAAACTTCTCTTGCTGCCCTTGTTATCATTTCCAGTTCTTCCTGCATGTTGATTTCCTCCGGAAATGCAATGGCAGTGGTATAAATATCGTTCTGAATCTTACTCTTTGCACTTTTCTCACTGATATGGACAATCCCGCACAAGATCGTGTTATAGGCCTTATCCTTCTCGCAGAGTTCCATATAGGTTTTGACCATATGGCAGCATTCTCTGTAAAGCAGTTCTCTGTGAAGCTCACTTTTCTCCTGCATTTCTCTGAATTTCAGCCTGGTAAGATTTTTCCCGATTTCTTTTCTGGCCCTCTTTAAACCAAACAGCTTTCCCGCTGTATCCTTGTTGTATTCCATTGCCATCCAAAGTGCCAGATATCCATCAGCACGTGTACCGGAGCCTGCCTCTGAAGGTTCTCCGTAACGCAGTTCCCACAGTTCCTTACGGACAGCATTTGCCTCCTCATCTTCACCTGCCGCAATAGACTGGTCAAGAAACATCTTTCTTTTCATCGGATCATGCTCTCTGTAATAAAGAGCAATTGTTGGTGTGTCTGTCATATATTTGTCCTTTCCGGTTACTTTATCTGCAACTGTCTGCTGCCTTTACAGTTACCTTTCTCTTACAATCCAAAACTCTACTTTCATGGCTCTTCATAGGTAAGCTCTGTTTCTGCCAGAGACAGTGCCTCTTCAATAACCTGATCCATATCCATATAGCGATACATGCCAAGTCTTCCGCCAAAGATCACATTCTTCTCTTCCAGTGCGCGACGTTCATATTTGTCAAACAGTTCACTGTTCTTCGGGTCATTGACCGGATAGTACGGCTCTTTGCCTTTCTCCCATGCTGCCGGATATTCTCTGGTGATCACAGTCTTTGGCTGTGTACCAAATTCAAAATGTTTATGCTCGATGATCCTTGTATACGGAACTTCATAATCTGTATAATTGACAACCGCATTGCCCTGATAATTTCCCATATCCAGCACTTCTGTCTCAAATCTCAGTGATCTGTATTCCAGTTCTCCGTAACAATAGTCATAAAATTCATCGATCATACCTGTAAAGAGTACTTTATCTGCCTGTGCAGTCAGTTCTTCTCTGTTTGCAAAGAAATCTGTATTCAGACATACCTGTACACCCTCCAGAAGTTTCTTCACAATACGTGTATATCCACCTTTGGGGATTCCCTGATAAGGATCTTTGAAATAGTTATTATCATAAGTATAACGCAAAGGCAGTCTTTTTATGATAAATGCCGGCAGATCTTTACACTCCCTGCCCCACTGCTTCCTTGTATATCCCTCTACCAGTTTCTCATATACGTCCTGTCCAACCAGTGCAAGCGCCTGTTCCTCCAGGTTCTTCGGATGGGTAATGTGCATTCTTGCGATCTGTTCCTGTATCTTCGCTTTTGCCTCTGCAGGAGTACGTACTCCCCAGAGCTGATGGAAGGTATTCATATTAAACGGCAGATTATATAACTCATCCTTATAGACTGCGATCGGTGAATTTACAAAATGATTAAATTCTGCAAACTGATTGATATAATCCCACACCTGTTTTCTGGAAGTATGGAAAATATGTGCACCGTATCTGTGTACCTGGATCCCCTCTACTTCTTCTGTGTAAATATTACCGCCGATATGACCTCTCTTATCGATCACAAGGCATGTTTTCCCCCGTCTTGTGGCCTCATGTGCAAATACTGCACCAAAAAGGCCGGCTCCTACTATCAGATAATCATATTTCTTCATGTGCGACACCTTCTTCTTGTAATAATCAAGCGGATAAAATCATCCGCTTCGCTACTTGCTCATAACCGAATAACTGCTCCGCAGTTTATCAGGTTAAAAAAGCAGTAACGCTTTTTTGCGCTACTGCCATTATAACAAATTCATCCGAAAATGGATAGTCTTTCTATTCTATTATTTTCCTGCCACTTTATCAAACACATCTGTGATTTCTTTGGATGGTGCTTTTGTAGCCAGACTGAAGATAATGATCATCACAAGGCTGACAGCAAAACCTACAGCCAGAGAATAAAGTCCTGTATAAGAACCAAGAGTCTGTCCTGCTGCAAGCGGTATATAGTCCCAGACGATAACTGTCAGACCACCGGAAACAATACCTGCAACTGCACCTGTAAGGTTTGTTCTTCTCCAGAACAGTGACATTACCACAGTCGGACCAAACGCTGCACCAAGACCGGCCCATGCATTGGATACCAGTCCCATGATACTGCTGTTCGGATTCCACGCGATCACAAATGCCAGAACAGATACCACGATAACCGTAAGTCTTGCAACTGCAAGGATTTCCTTTGAGTCTGCATCCTTCTTAATGAACTGATGATATAAATCCTCAGATGCTGCGGACGCTGTTACCAGAAGCTGTGAATCAGCTGTGGACATAATTGCCGCAAGAATACCGCAGAGGAAGATTCCTCCGATAAACGGAAGTCCCAGATGACTGGAAAACAGTTTATTGATCATCTCGATAAATACACTCTCTGAGGAAGATGCACCATTTTCACCAAGTACAGTCGGAAGCAGATATGCACGACCTATAATACCGATAAAGCACGCTGCTGTCAGAGAAAGGATATCCCACACGATTGCGATCGCACTGGATTTTTTTAATTCTTTCTCACTCTTTACAGCCATGAAGCGGGTAAGGATGTGAGGCATACCGCAGTACCCAAGTCCCCATGCAAGCTGGGAAAAGATTTCAACAAATGTATATGGGCGCTCTCCGTTCTCAAAAGGATTCAGGAAAGCTGCTGCTCCACCCGGTGCTCCGCTCTGTGTCAGAAGATCACTCAGACTTCCGCTCAGTGTCAGATATGCAACCAGCGGAACGATCAGAAGACCGATCAGCATCAGTGTTCCCTGTACAAAGTCAGTTACGCATACAGCCATAAATCCCCCCATAAATGTATAACAGAGGATAACTGCTGCACCAATTGCCAGAGCTATATGATAATCAATTCCAAATACTGTGTTAAAAAGTTTACCGCCTGCTGCCAGTGCAGAAGCTGTATAAACCAGGAAAAAGATTACAATCACGATGGATGAAAGCAATAACAGGATTCTCTTCTTATCCTGAAATCTGTTCTCAAAAAATGCCGGGATTGTAAGGGAATTGTTTGCTGCGATCGTATATTTACGAAGTCTGTGTGAAATACATACCCAGTTTAATACAGTTCCGATGAACAGACCTACAGCAATCCAGATCTGTCCTGTTCCCAGTGAATAAATTGCTCCCGGAAGTCCCATTAAGAGCCATCCGCTCATATCTGATGCCTGTGCTGAAAGAGCAGCTACCCATGCATTCAGTCCACGTCCGCCCAGAAAATAATCTTCCGAGCTGCTTGTTTTTTTCATATAAACCACACCAATGACTATCATAAGTAACAGATAGGCAACAAATGCGGACAATATGACCATTGTTGTACCACTCAAATTTACTCCTCCTTTTTTCTTCTTTTTTCATACACTCTGGATTTGTCAAAGTATGTTCTGTTTCCTTCACATATTTATCCAAAAACAGAATACAGTCATTTTATATACTGCAAAAAGTAACCGGGTACCACTTCTGTACCCGGCTACTTTACCACATTACCTTAGCATCACGCAAGTGTATTTCTTGTTTTTCGACATTTTTCCGCCATTTTATGGAATTATTACAGTTACCGTCCGGCAAAGACCTTCACAGTAACTGTTTTATATTTTTACACCCAAACAGGTACTCTGTCAATCAGAAATTTATCTGTTCCTGTCTGCCAGCCTGTTTACATTCTCTTTTTGCTGTATGTTTTCTGCCTGCCAGAGCGTGTCTGAAAAATGCTTTACGCAAGATGTGCGTCACAATTTGTGGGAGATTTTGTTCGGATGAGGGCGTCGTAGTGGGCTACGACAACCGAATTCGGACAAAATATACCGCAAAGTGGGGCGTGCAGATTGCGGGAATGATTTTTCAGACACGCTCCAGGGCTTTATCTTTTTTCAGATAAACATTCTTAATATAGGAAATCAGTACCTCTTCCCCATGATCATTAAGTATCCGCAGCAGTCCCTCCAGATCTCTCTTTGTCTTCGGATGGATAAACCACAGCTTTTCCTTACCTTTCAGATAATAGTCCAGCGGCTGATGCTGATCATACTTATCCCCCAGATAATTTCTGGAAGCACTGATCCTGTCCATCACCATTTCCGCAATATATTTACGGGGCATGGGCACACCATTGATGATATGCTCATCTCCCGGTGCATAATCTACCCAGTACTCAAAATGATGTTTGTTGCGCCCTTTATGATGAAGCCAGGATTTTGATATTCCTGTATCTTCTCTTTCTGCATTGTTGGGACTTCTGTCTCCCTGATAGTATTTACATCCAACCAGAAATTCCACAGGTGCATATTTGGACAAGTCATGAAGCAGTCCCTGTTTATACATACCAGCCCGGAAACAGTAATGCATAACCAACAGCTTATGTCTGGTTATTGTTTTAAAGTGCAGCCACGGATGCATCTTTCTTCTCCTCCTCTACAGCCATCAGCACCACGATCGTACGCGGTGTGACCTTCAGCTTTTTACTATAAGTTTCCTGTTCCTGCTCCAGGAAACCATTCTCTTTCACAGCACTGGTATCAATCACTTTCTTCCATTTTCTGTATCCTGCCAGATTAGGAAGCGCAAAAATACGATCTTCCCAGTGAAAGTTATATGCAACGTATATGGAAGCATCCTCGCTGCCGTCTGCCCGGTGCGCATAGGCGCCACAATACATAATTCCAAGCAGTCTGGATGTGTTCTCAGAATTCATATACCATGCGCGTTCTCCATGAAGGGAAACATCCGGCAGTCCCCTGGTCTGATAATCCACTCCGTACATTTCTCCCGGAACATGAAGAATCGGATGTTCTTTCCGGAAAGCAATGGCATTCTTTACAAACTGAAACAGGGATTCATTTTTCTTCAGTGCTTTCCAGTCAATCCATCCAACCTGATTATCCTGACAATAGGCATTATTATTTCCGTTCTGTGAATTTCCAAACTCATCCCCGCCATAGATCATAGGAACACCCTGACTGAGCAGCACCATAAGAAAAGCATTTCTGATCTGACGTTCTCTCATCTGTCTGATCTGCAGCCTTCTGCTTGGCCCTTCCACGCCACAGTTCCAGGAATAATTATAACTGCTGCCATCGTGATTATTCTCCTGATTTGCTTCATTATGTCTGTAATTATAGGTCACCATATCATTCATGGTAAAGCCATCCTGACAGGCCATATAATTAATGACTGCATAGATATTTGGATTCCTTCTGATATGGTAAGCAGCCGCTGAGACCATATCCTCGTCACTTTTCAGAAAACGGCGCATATCCTGCAAAAATCCCGGATTATACTGTGCAATACATTTGTCTTCCGGTTTCTTCTTTTTCCGGATCTGGCTCTCATCAAAATCGTGAAACATCAGCCGGGTATCACTTAAAACCCCGTCATGCATCAGCAATTTGGCAGAAACTCCCTCACCCAATACATGAAATCCGTCTACATGATAGTAAAGTTTCCAGAACTGCAATGCCCTGAGTGCTGTCACAGGATTACATTCTCGTGAAAAATACATTTCCATGATACAGGCAATTCCGGCCTGATGCAGTTTTTTAATGAATGTTTTAAACTCTTTCTCCGGATCATCTGTTGCACAGTAAGATCTCTTGGGTGCAAAATAATAGCCATACATATATCCCCAGAAATTAACACGTCCCTGTGTATGCTTCTCAGATACCATTTTCTCAGATTCAGAATTCTTACAGGTACCGCTTTCCATAAATTCATATGCAGGCATCAGTTCAATTGTATTGATACCAAGCTCTTTCCAGTACGGGATCATTTCCTCCAGTGCCTGAAAAGTTCCCTTTGTACCGGTTATCGTCCGATTCGCTTTTGTATATCCGCGCACATGCAGTTTATAAAGGATCATTTCGTGATATGGAATAGCCGGATTTTTGTCGTTCTCCCAGTCAAAAACTTCTTTTTTAAGAAATCCTCCCCTGACTTTGTGCGGATTCGTACCCACCTCTGCACCAAAGCGTTCCCGTCCCAGAATCCTGTACGCACAGGGATCAGTATACACCTTTCCATTTATCAGAAAATTGTACTCGTACTCTTTCAGATTAAAATCCGGAATATACATTGCATATACATTTCCGGTTCTGTTTTCTTCTGTAAAAGGAATCTCCACATAAGGTTTTGCTGATCTCTTTTTGTAGAGAATCAGAGATGCTCTGCTGTCTTCCGGTACCTCAACTGCAAAATTACAGCCATCTGCCAACGGATTTGCACCAGGCACAAGAGCCAGCCCCTTTTCTGTTTTCATCTTTCTGCTCTCAGCCATCTCTTTCTCTCCTTCATATTTTTTCTTGTTGCTCATTATACTTTTCAGAAACACTATACAACGCTATAATGTAATCTGAAGTTCTACCGGACAATGATCGGAACCCATAATTTCAGAATGGATTTCTGCGCCTTCAAGCTTATCCTTCAACTGTGGAGACGTGATAAAATAGTCAATTCTCCACCCTGCATTCTTCTCTCTTGCTTTAAATCTGTAAGACCACCAGGAATATCTGCCCTCTACATCCGGATAAAAATAACGGAATGTATCGATAAATCCACTCTCCAGCACCTTACCAAAGCATGCTCTCTCTTCATCTGTAAATCCGGCATTTTTCCGGTTGGTCTTAGGATTCTTCAGGTCGATCTCCTGATGTGCCACATTGAAATCCCCGCAGCAGATCACAGGCTTACTTTCCTGCAATTTCAACAAGTATGCCAGAAAATCCTCTTCCCAGTGCATACGGTATTCCAGTCTGCGCAGTTCACTCTGGGAATTTGGTGTATATACAGTCACCAGATAAAATTTTTCATATTCCAGGGTGATCACACGCCCTTCTTTGTCATGTTCCTCAATTCCAATTCCATACGCCACAGACAGTGGCTCTTTCTTTGTAAAAACAGCAGTTCCGGAATATCCCCGTCTGTTGGCATAATTCCAGTACTGATAATATCCCGGAAGTTCCAGCTTCACCTGCCCCTGCTGGCATTTCGTTTCCTGCAGGCAGAAAATATCCGCATCAAGTGCTGCAAAGCTCTCTTCAAACCCTTTGCCAATGCATGCACGTATACCATTTACATTCCATGAGATTAATTTCATAATCAACTGATCCCCTTTGTTTTCTTATTAGCCCTGTTCAGCATTTGCTAACGATTCTCCCCTGAACGCTTCTGGTCTATTATAGCACGTTTCATGACTGTAAAAAACCTCTTTTTCTCCGGTTTCTGCTCATTGCATTTTTTTCCGGTTTCTGCTACAATGAACTGACATCAGATAAACATAGTCCCTGATAAATAAGAAAGAATGAGGAATATAAAATGAGTGACGAATTTACAGCTGGCGGATGTAACCCGAGTGACTGCGCTTCCTGCGGTGGTGGATGCAGTTCAGCCGGCGGATGCGATCCTGTTGAAAACCACAAGACAATCACCCTTACCATGGAAGACGATACAGAGGTAGAATGTGCGATCCTCACCGTTTTCCCGGTAGATGCGAAGGAATATATCGCACTTCTCCCACTTGATGAGAACGGTCAGAATGAAAGCGGCGAGGTTTACCTCTACGCATTTGCCCGTACTGAGAGCGGTGATCCGATGCTTTCCAACATCGAAAGCGATGAAGAATATGCAAAAGCCGCAGTTGCTTTTGACACAGTGCTTCAGAATGCAAAAGATTCTATGGAAAAAATTGATTAAGATCAAAGAACAATTATAGCAATTCCGGTATTTTATGGAATTGCTATAATTATTTTACCAAAACGTTACTGTTCACTCCGTTCACAGTAACACCAAAACACCTCTCAGGATAACTTCTAACCAATAGTTAATAGACATCTCCTTGTTCCAACTGTATACTGGATATAAAGATTATATTTGTGGCCAGAATCTATTCTGTCCCGGATCACTGTATCAGAAAATCCATATACACCCAAATATTCAAAACAAGGAGGGCTTACATAATGAAAAAGAAAAAATTTCCGGTTTTTATTCTATGCTCACTTCTAACCCTTACCAATATTCAGACACCATGGGCATTTTCGGATGAAGCACCCGATGATCCGGTATTTTCGGATGAATCGGTCGATGATCCGGTATTTCCGGTTGAACTGCCCGACGATCCGGCATTTTCTGACGAAATCACTCCTGATGAATCAACATACGCCAAAGACACTGCAGATATATCTGCTTCCGGAAATTCCATTCCGATCACTGCTGACAGTGGATTTGCAGACCCTGTTTTCCAAAAATGGATTTCCGAAAACATTGATACAGATCGCAACGGGCTTCTCTCTGACGCGGAAATCTCCATGTGCACAGAAATCAGTATTCCTTCCATGTCAGTCGATTCCCTGGAAGGCATCGAATATTTTTATAATCTGAAAACCCTGGACTGTTCTGACAATGAACTGCTGTTTCTCGATGTATCAGCCAACATAGTTCTGAAATCTCTGAACTGCTCACACAACAATCTGCTCAGTCTGGATCTCTCCTCATGCAAAAAACTGAAAGATCTTGACATCTCCTTTAACAACTGTGGGAGCAACAGTTCCATCAGTCTTCCCAAAAGTTCTTCTGTGGAGAAATTAAACATCTCTTCTGTTGTTCTTGATGATTTTGATTTCTCCCGTTTTTCCAGACTGAAAGAACTGGATTGCAGCAACTGTAATCTGCGCACTCTTAAACCTGCATCTATTCCATCACTGGAAAAGCTTATCTGTTCCGGCAATCTCCTGGATACCCTGAACTTAAGCCGTCTTTCCGGTTTGAAATATCTGGACTGTTCTTCCAACAGTATACAGACTCTGAAACTGCCGGACACCAGATCCCTGAATACCCTTTACTGCCAGAATAATCTTCTCACTAAACTGAACCTCTCCGGTTTTTTATCACTGAAGAAACTGAACTGTTCCGACAATAAGCTGTTGGAGCCTGATCTTCGCGGCTGCTTTCCCGAGGAACTGATCTGTAATGATAACGTGATCCGCACTCCTATGGAATTTTATGATCTGTCTCAGTTCGCTTCACCTGAAGATATCACCATAATGGAAAATGGCATAATCGACACCTCTTACCGGCTGACTGCTATTAATAAATTAAACCCTGTAAAAATCCGCCGCAGATTTACCAGTGCCGGCACAGAACAATATGGCACACAGATCATTTACATTGGATATCTGCTTGAAAATGATTTCCGATCACCTGCATTGTTTCAGCAAATGCAGCAGAACTATCCACTGACAGACGATCATATGCTTTCCCGCGAATATCTGAAGGAAGTTTCTTCCCTTTCCTTTGACGAAGATTTTCCGTTATTTCCTTCAGATCTGGCCTATTTTACAGGACTGAAAAGTCTGAGATGTACGGATCTTCCTCAAATCACCGAACTGGATCTCAGCAGAAATCCGGAACTTACCGAACTGATCTGTATTGGAACAGGTATCCGTTCTCTGAACCTTACCTCCAACAAAAGCCTGGAATCTGTTCAGCTGTGTAACAACAGCCTTTCCTCATTAAATATAACCGGACTTACGTCACTTTCCAGCCTTGACTGCCGCTTTAATTCTCTGGTCAGCGTTGATACCACAGGCTGCACTGCTTTGAAGGATAACCTGTTCTTTCCGCAGCATACATGCACCGTCAATGCTGATCATGCAGGAAAAATTTCGTTCGACCAACTGGGAAATTTCCATCAGCAGCTGGATACACCGGCAGCAATCCTCGCAGGCGATGAACTTCTGTACACATCCGGAGATGACTTCTTTACTCTTTTAAGTCCTGCCGTAACCATGACGGAAGCATCTTTTTCCATTATGGATACCAATACATGGCAGATTCTCGGAACCTGCCGGATGACCATAAACATTGAATCAGGAACTCCTGTCACTCCTGAAAAACCGACATTAAAAAAAATCAAATCCACTCATGAGGTTACCATCACCTGGAAAAAAGCAAAGAATGTCAGTGGATACCGGATTCTCCGCAGAGAAAAGAATAAATCAGAGGCTTCATGGAAAGCAATCGCAACAGTTTCCTCTTCCCGTACATCCTATACAGACAGTACCGGACTGATCAAGAAATCCTACCTGTATACAGTGCAGTCCTACACTTTCCAAAACGGTAAGAAAATCTACAGTAAATATAACACCAAAGGCCTGACCGGTACAGCAAAACTCAAACGCCCTGCGGTTAAAAAGCCCCAAAAAGATGTTGTCATAAATCTTATGTGGGACGAAGTTCCGGGTGCCGATGGCTATCGCATCTACCGCCGCAGGAAAGGTATCTCCAAATGGACAAAACTGGGAGATATTGAATTTTCCGGGTTGTATTACACAGACGAAACTGCTGTTCCCAAAACAGTCTATGATTATGCAGTCCGCCCATACCGTAAGCTTGGCAGCAAAATTTCTCTGGGTGATTACAGCTCCACCGGATACGTCTGCCAGACTGCAATTCCAAAGGTCAGCCTGACTTCTGTCACTGAGCAGGATGGCGGTGTCACAGTAAAATGGAAACACCAGCCTTATGTCACCGGCTACTTTATTTATCGTGCAGACGACCAGAACAGTAAATACTGTAAAATTTCAGATACACCAAACGGTCCTGATTCAGAGGAATACTATGCATATTATGAACCAGTGCCATTCGGCTCCGTAAATCCATTATATAAAGTTCGGGCATACGTCCTTATCGGTAAGAAATATTACTATGGACCATATTCCAGAGCACTGGCTCTAAATCCGTACTCCGATAATCCCAATGCTCACGATTTTTCGGAATTCCACATGGGTTACCAGTTAAGCAACAGTTCTTCCTCCACAGGTTTTGACCGTAACTATGATGACGGTGGCAGTTTTTCCATGGCTGCCGCCTATCTTACACGCGGATCCGGTCCTGTATACGAATGGCAGGCTCCTTACGAAAATATCTCATCAGCATCCTATGACTCTTTCACACCTGCGCTTAGAGTAAATGAGATTATGTTTATTCCCCAGCGAAAGAATGCGTTAGATAATCAGGCAATCAAACAGGCAATTATGAATTACGGTGCAGTATCTGCATCCTATCTCTCCGTTGATGAATACTACTCCAATGATCAGATTTCCTTCTTCCTTCCCGACGATTACGATGCAGGAAGGGCTCCTGCCGGTTCTGCACCTGTCATATCCACACAACATGCTATTGCTATTGTAGGATGGGATGATGATTACGCAAAAGAAAACTTTCCGGTCCAACCGGCCGGCAACGGTGCCTTTCTTTGTAAAAACAGCTGGGGAAAAGATTTCGGGGACAATGGATATTTTTATATTTCCTATTACGACGGCTTTCTGGGTATGCAGGAGTTCTCCATGGCATTTGGAAAGATTTCCACTGATAACACCTGTAACCGCATTTATCAGTATGATCCTTTAGGTGCCACCACTGCTTTCGGCTATAATGATGAACTGTACTGTGCTAATGTATTCCCTGAAAACGGACAGAAATTAGCCAGGAAAGAGCAGCTTGGTTCTGTCTCCTTCTATACCTATGATAATAATTATAACTATGAAGTTTATATTGTTTCTTCCTTTAAGAATCAAAACTCCTTTCAGAAGCTTCCTTCTCCTGCTGCCCGGGGAAACTGCCGGTATGCCGGATATCATACGGTAGATTTTGCCAGACCTGTAACTTTAAAAGCAGGCACACGTTTTGCTGTAGTCATAAAGTTATGGAGCAGCACAGGTGCAAAAACGTATTTCGAGGCTCCTCTGAACGGCACCAGTTCCAGAGCCACTGCTTCTGACGGAGAAAGTTATATCAGCCATCATGGAGATATATGGACGGATTTTAACACCTATCTGCCAAACACAAATGTGTGCATCAAAGCATTTACCAATGGTAAAATCACAGAAAATGTCCCTGCTGCCGGTTCAGACGGTAAAGATATTTCCGATGAAAGCTACTCAGCTGAGGAACTGAAAGAACGAGGATTTCTCCTTAATCCGGCTTATGAAGACGAAAGTTCAGATATGGTCTCTTCTGTAAGCACCGGAAACGCACCTTCAGCCTCTGCCTCAGTACTTCCTGCCGCCTATAACCTGCGTCAGAGTGATCGTGTATCCCCTGTGAAAAATCAGGGGGAACAGGGATTATGCTGGACCTTCTCCACTTACGCTTCGCTTGAGAGCTTTCTTCTTTCTTCCTGAAAAAAATCCTCTCCCGGAATATCTATGAACATTCATAAATATTTCCGGGAGAGGATTTTTTATAGTCATTTTACATTACAATCCCATTGATCTCCACATTCGCATCTACGTCCTGTGTATAGTCAATATCACTGTAATGGAATCCGAACATATGATAGAAATCTTCCCAGTAGCCGTCAATGTCGCAATACTGATTTACTGTATCTGTAGTGACTGCTTTCCAGCATTTCTTTACTTCTTCCTGAATCTCAGGGAGCAGTTCGTAATCATCCATACGGATAAATCCGTTTTCATCTGTCCGGAAACCTTCCGGGGTATAGAGTTTCTGTGTAAAAAGCCTTGCAATCTGCTGAATACAGTTTTCATGATTTCCGGCCTTTTTCATAACTTTATAAAGAATAGCAAAATACAGCGGTACAACCGGAATAGCTGCACTTGCCTGAGTTACCAGACCTTTGTTTACAGAAATTACTGCGCGGACATCCGGATGTGCCTGATTAATCTCTGACATTGTTTTCTGTAAGTGCTGTTTGGCAGTTCCAATGGTTCCATGATAGTAGATTGGATAAGTCAGTTCCGGTCCGATGTAGGAATATGCTACGGTTACTGCATTCTCAGTCAGTACATCTGCTGCTTTCAGCGCATCAATCCAGTCTGCCCAGTCTTCGCCGCCCATAACTTTGACTGTGCTTAAAACCTCTTCTTCAGTAGCAGGTTCTACTGTTTTCTCTGTAATCTCATTATTTCTCAGATCCAGACTCTTCTCTGTAAATGGCTCATCTGTAGTTTTCAGACAGGAAGACCAAGTCTTTCCTTCTGCATCTGTACGTCTCGGTGCTGCCAGGCTGTAGACTACCAGGTCCACTTTTCCAAGATCCTTTTTGATCAGTTCAATCGCCTTCTCCTTGATTTCCTTTGAAAAAGCATCTCCGTTAATGGTCTTTGCATAAACACCTTTCCCGGAAGCCAGTCTGTGAAACTCTGCTGTATTATACCATCCGGGTGTAGCTGTCCTTCTGCCATTTGCCTGACGTTCAAACATGATTCCAAGAGTATCGGCACCACAGTTTTCCAGTGCACAGATACGGGATGCGAGGCCGTAGCCTGTAGAACATCCAATAATCAGAGCTTTCTTTGTTCCATTTACAATTCCCTGCTTACAGGCGTAATCTGCCTGGTTGCGCACACTCTCTGCACATCCCTGCGGATGTGCGGTTGTACAGATATATTCTCTTACTTTTGGCTCGATGATCATAACTTTTCTCCCTAAATTTATTTCTTTGCCTGATATTTTTTAGTCAAGCGGATAAAATCATCCGCTTCGTTACTTGTTCATAATCGAATAACTGCTCCGCAGTATATACGCTTGAATTGTATGTATTGCAAATATTTTGAATCTCAAAATATTATAGCAAAGAAAAAGCAGAACGTAAAGTAAAAATCTCAGATTCTTCCCTATGTTCTACTTTTTTTACATTCTGGCTCTGATTTCATCTATAAACTTTGTGAAATATGCTCCGCTAGAACATTACATTACTTTTACCCACTATTTCGCAGTAGTACTTCCAAATCCACCATTGCGGATTTCTGTAGCATCATCATCTACCGTGATTCCGTACTCTACAAAAATTCCCTGCATGAATCCTGTATCTGCCGGGATTGTCAGAGTTTTGTTTTCATTGGAATCATTTGTGATCTTTGAAAAAATGTGGCCTTCGTTATCTGAATAGAAATAATCACTGTCAATGATACCAACTGTGTTGTTAAGCTGAAGACGGTATTTAAATCCCAGTCCGCTTCTCGGATAACATTTCAGCACCCATTCCGGCTGCATTTCCACCCGGATTCCTGTCGGGATCTTTACTGTTTCGCCTGGCTTCAGAGTAAATTCTGCCGGTGCGAAAAAGTCATAGCCGGCACTTCCTGCTGTCGCTCTCTTCGGCAGACGGATAGCCTCGTATACTTTCTCTGCTTCTTCCTGAGACTGTGCGAAGGTATCGATCCAGTCTGCTGTGAAGCGTTCTTTGCTTACTTTATGAAATTTTGCGATTCGTTTCATCTGTTTTTCCTCCTGTCTGGTTGGTCATGCAAAGCTGACACTCCTGCTTCGCAGTACACTCATAGCTGAATATTTGACTGATTCAGTAAAAAAGCAGTTCAGGTACACCTGACGCATACTTGAACTGCCTGTATATTTCTTATTTATGCAATACGACTTTTCCTTCATGAAGAGTTTTGGGAACATCGATCACTCTCTGATTGCTGGAACCTTTCCATTTAAGGGAAAGTTCTTTCTTGTCCACCTCAAATTCACCGTCTACGCAGACATCCAGATAACGCACGATCTCTTCTTTGCAGATCTCCTCCCAGAGGAAACCTGTATAAAGCCAGATTGTTTTACCAGGATATCTCTTTCTGATCTCCTTCGCAAAGGCTGTTACCTCAGTGATATTTGCCGGGTGCAGTGGATCTCCACCTGAAAAGGTAATTCCGCTCACATAATCCTTATCCAGTTCCGCAAAAATCTCCTTGCGTTCTGCCTCACCGAAAGGCAGTCCGCCGTTTGGATCCCAGGTGACAGGATTCTGGCACTCCGGACAGCAGTGATTGCATCCTGCCACCCAGAGCACTACACGAAGTCCGTCGCCATTAAGCATATCGTCCTTGGTAATATTGTGATATCTCATAATTTTTTACACTTCTTCCGGTACATCCTTCATGCTGAAGCTGATTCTTCCCATCTTGTCTTTGCCAAGGCAGATAACCTTAACTTTATCACCAAGTGTGAGAACATCCTCAACACGATTGATTCTTTCTTTACAGATCTTGGAAATGTGTACCATTCCCTCTTTACCCGGTGCAAATTCAACGAATGCACCAAACTCTTTGATACTGACAACTTTACCTGTAAAGATCTGTCCTGCTTCAAAATCAGTTGCAATGATCTTAACCATGTTAGCTGCCTCATCCATGCTCTTCTGATCGACTCCACAGATAGATACCGCACCTTCGTCTGTGATATCGATTTTAACACCTGTACGCTCGATGATCGTATTGATAGTCTTTCCTCTCTGACCTACAACATCACCGATCTTCTGAGGATCGATCTGGATCTGGATGATCTTCGGAGCATATTCGCCTACAGTTGTACGTGGAGCTGCGATGCATTTCTCCATAACTTCTGTCAGGATATATTCTCTTGCCTCTTTTGTACGTCTGATTGCTTCTTCTACGATCGGTCTTGTCAGTCCATGAATCTTGATATCCATCTGGATTGCTGTGATACCGTCATGAGTTCCGGCTACCTTGAAGTCCATATCTCCGAAGAAGTCTTCAAGTCCCTGGATATCTGTCAGAACGATGTAATCATCATCTGTATCACCTGTTACCAGACCACAGGAAATACCTGCTACCGGTTTTTTGATCGGTACACCGGCTGCCATCAGAGACATAGTGGATGCACAGATACTTGCCTGAGAAGTAGAACCGTTGGATTCAAATGTCTCAGATACAGTACGGATCGCATATGGGAATTCCTCTTCGCTTGGAAGTACAGGAACTAATGCTCTTTCAGCAAGTGCACCATGTCCGATCTCACGACGTCCCGGTCCTCTGGATGGTTTTGTCTCACCTACAGAATAGGACGGGAAATTGTAATGATGCATATATCTCTTTGAAGTTTCAAATTCGTCAAGTCCGTCAAGCTTCTGTGCTTCTGCAAGAGGAGCCAGAGTTGTGATGGTACAGATCTGTGTCTGTCCACGTGTAAACATAGCAGAACCATGTACTCTCGGGATAATATCTGTCTCTGCTGCCAGAGGACGGATCTGAGTAATGGCACGACCATCAGGACGTTTGTGGTCTTTTAAGATCATCTTGCGGACAGTCTTCTTCTGGTACTGATATACAGCCTCGCCCAGAACTGCAAGCCACTCTTCCTTGTCGGCAAAAGCTTCTTTCAGTTTCTCTGTTACCTGACGGATATTTTCTTCTCTTGTCTGTTTATCGTCAGAGAATACGGCAACTTCCATTTCTGCCGGAGGTACGACCTCTTTGATTGCTGCGAAGAGTTCTTCCGGAACTGCACATGATTCGTAGCTGTGTTTCGGTTTTCCGCATTCTTCTACGATCTTATCGATAAATTTGATGATCTCCTGGTTTACTTCATGAGCTTTATAGATAGCTTCGATCATCTTGTCTTCCGGAACTTCTTTTGCGCCGGCTTCGATCATGATTACTTTCTCTCTTGTGGAAGCTACTGTAAGCTGAAGGTCAGATACATCTTTCTGTGCCATGGTAGGGTTGATGATATATTCACCATTGATCAGACCAACCTGTGTGGTAGCACACGGACCATCAAACGGAATATCGGAAATGCAGGTTGCAATAGAGGAACCAAGCATAGCCGGAATCTCCGGATTACACTCAGGATCAACAGACATAACCATGTTTACCAGTGTTACGTCGTTTCTGTAGTCCTTCGGAAACAGAGGACGCATTGGTCTGTCGATCACGCGGGAAGTAAGGATTGCATGCTCGCTTGCTTTTCCCTCTCTCTTGTTGAATCCTCCCGGGATTTTGCCTACTGCATACATTTTCTCTTCATATTCAACGCTTAACGGGAAGAAATCAATTCCTTCTCTTGGCTCTTTGGATGCTGTTGCTGTAGATAAAACTGTAGTATCACCATAGTGCATTAATGCTGCACCGTTTGCCTGTTTTGCAACGCGGTTGATATCTACTGTTAAGGTTCTTCCGGCTAATTCCATGGAATAACTTTTGTACATACGTTCATTCTCCTTTTTTCATAATTCTGTTGTCATTTTCTGTTACCGTTCACTGCATGTCCGGTAACTACTTTATTCTTTTCAAATTTGTCTGTTCCGTCTGCTGACAATCTTGTCCATCAACGTTCAGACTTTTTATGAAATTGTCACATTAAAACAGGAGTCCGAAACAACTGAAAAAACTACTTTTCAGGCAAATATATCTGCCTGCTTTGTTACTTTCCTATGCAAAATAATCTTTTCAGTAGTCTCGGAAATAACTCCTGTCATGTTTCGCAGCTTCTGAATATGCAGATGCAATCGAAACAACAAGCCACCGCAATCCTGGAAAACACCATATTTTACAGAACTGCCATAATACATAAAAAGGGAGGCGGATGGAAATCCGCCCCCTTCCGCATACTAAAAGGCTATTATTTTCTTAAGCCTAATTTTTCAATCAGTGCACGGTATCTTTCGATGTCTGTTTTCTTCAGGTAAGCTAACAGTCCACGTCTCTGACCTACCATTTTCAGAAGACCACGTCTAGAGTGATGATCTTTATGGTTGCTCTGTAAATGCTCTGTAAGTTCCTGAATTCTTGCTGTAAGAACTGCTACCTGTACTTCCGGTGATCCTGTATCTCCTTCAGTTCTTGCATATTCTTTCATGATTGCTGCTTTCTTTTCTTTTGAAATCATTGTGATTTCCTCCTGTATTCTATAATTATTATTGATTGACCGCCACACATTAAGAGATGGTCGGAGCGTCCGGTCCCTGAACATGGGCTAAATTCACCTTGGTTAGTATAGCACATTGATTCTGGCGTGTAAACCTCTTTTTTACAAAGTTTCAAAATATTCCTGTCCCTTCACAGCATCCCTCTCCAGCTGTGCCTTCAGTGCCTCCAGCGAAGAAAACTTCTGTTCAGGTCTGAGGAATTTTTTGAAATCTACCTTGCAGTATTCCCCATACAGATCTTCATTGCAGTCAAACAGATATGTTTCCACACCAATAAACTTCTCGCCGCCAACAGTAGGCTTATGACCTACATTGGTAATTCCCTGATAACTTCTGTCTCTGAAATGGGATACTGTAATATAAACCCCGTTTGGAGGCATCAGTTTCTCTACCGGAGGGATCAGGTTGGTGGTCGGAAGCAGATATTTATGTCCCATTCCACGTCCATGTTCAACGATTCCTTCTACTGAGAAATCTGTTCCCATAAGGAAACGGAATTTTTCCATATTTCCTCTGTTCAGTTCTTCCCTGACAAAAGTACTACTAATCTTACGGCGTCCGTCCATTTCTTTTGGCAGGACTTCCGTATGAAATCCATATTTCTTTCCGAACTCTTTGAGCATGGCAGGAGTTCCTTTCCGCTCATAGCCAAAACGGAAATCCTCTCCAACTGCCACATAGGAAACCTGCAGATCTCCTATCAGTATTTCTTTTATAAAATTCTCTGCTTTCATGTGCCGTATTTTCTCTGTGAGCGGACATTCCAACAGTATATCCACTCCCATTTCTTCCAATATACGACATCTCTCTTCCTTTGTGAGGATTGTTCTTGAGGCAGTTCCAAGCGCAAGTACAACCGCCTGTGCACCTTCCTGTTTCTGCTCAATAATTTTCTCAACCAGTTTCTGATGTCCGCGGTGTATGCCGTCAAACTTCCCAAGTGTTACCGCACTGTGTGAAATTCTGGGAAAATCATTCTCAATCCTTAAATATTCCATCATGTCTCCTAAAACATTTTTACAGGGAAATACCTGTTTCTTTTCTCGTCCCACTGGTAAACTCCGGCAAAACCGCCTTCACTGCTGCACATACGGATCCATCCGTTTTTCTCCTGTGCATCGACCAGTGCCTGTACAAGAGGATTTCCATTAGCCAGAAGTCTGTCCCCTTCTTTTGTACAGCATACCCTTGGATACTCTGCAAGAATCTCCTCAATACCGAGGATTTTACTCTCTATGGTTCCTTCCTGCACTGCCTCTTCTGTCTGCGCCAGGGTAATGGCATCATCCAGTGTAAATCTGCCCACCTTTGTCCGCAAAAGACTTTCCATGGCAGCTCCACAGCCCAGCTTTTCCCCTATATCATGGCACAGAGTACGGATATAGGTTCCCTTGCTGCAGGTCACACGAAAACGCACCAGCGGAAAACTGATATCCAGAATTTCTATCTCATAAAAATGTACAGGTCTTGGTTTACGCTCCACAGTCTTGCCCTCTCTGGCAAGTTCATAGAGTTTCTTTCCATTGACCTTCAGTGCTGAATACATTGGCGGCACCTGCATATAGTCTCCCACAAAAGAACTGACCACTGTGCAAAGCTCTTCTTCTGTAACGGAAAGCTCTGTAGTCTGTGAGAGAACAGTTCCGCTCATATCCTGGGTATCCGTAACAACACCCAGACGCATCACTGCCTCATAAGTTTTCTCTTTATCTGTGATCATATCCACCAGACGGGTTGCTTTTCCCAGAGCCACCGGGAGAACTCCTTCTGCATCCGGATCAAGAGTTCCGGTATGTCCGATTTTCTTCATATGAAGGATTCCCCGAAGCTTTGCCACCACATCATGGGAAGTGAATCCTTTTTCCTTACGGATTACAATTACTCCATCCATCAGACTTCCTGCTCCTGAAACTGTTTGCAGATCTGTTCTGTCACATTGTTGATCACATCATACACAGAACCCTGAAGATCACATCCTGCTGCTCTCATATGACCGCCGCCGCCAAAATATACTGCAATCTTGCTTACATCCACATTTCCGTTGGAACGCAGGGAAACTTTGAAAGACTGAGTTTCCACTTCATAGATAAACATGGCAACTTCCACTCCCGCTGTAAGGCGAAGCTGACTGACGATACCGTCCAGATCCTTGCCATCCACACCATAGAACTCCATGTCTCTTTTTTTAAGATATCCGATAATACATTTTCCATCCAGAAGCAGGATACTCTCTGCAAGAACACGCCCCATTACCTGATTCTGCACATAAGTTTTCTGATAGAAAGATTCGTCAATGATCTTACTGAAATTGAATCCTGTCTTCATCAGTTCCCCGGCAATACGCATGGTCTCCGGTGAAGTTGAAGAGTACTGAAATACCCCTGTGTCATGAACCATTCCCGTATAGATCGGCACTGCAATGGTACGGACCACTTTCTCAGGATCAAAAAGCCCATAGAGAACTTCACAGGCAGAACTTACCTCTCCCCTGATATGATTCACCTGTGCAAATCCGGAGTTACTGATATGATGATCAATACATGCTGTTCTTTTTGCAGTGTCAAAGTATGGACCTGCAATGGCAAGTCTGTCTCTTGCACTTACATCACAGGTAACAAAAAGGTCGTACTCTTTGTCACCGTCCAGCTCTGTTTTAATCTCATCCATACAGTCAATATGTCCGAAAACAGGTTTGGGATTATCCAGGTACACATCTGCCTGAATTTCCGGATAATAGGTTTTTACATATAAATATAACGCCATACAGGAACCAACGCAGTCACCATCCGGACGGATATGTCCGCCGATTCCCATTGTTTTCACACCTTCCAGTATTTCCGCAATATTTTCCATGTTCTCATCCTCTTTTAATTCTCATCCTGTCTGTGGGAGTTGCTGTCTTTCTTGGTAACATCATCAATAAGCTTTGACATATTTACACCATACTCAATAGATTCGTCCAGGATAAAACGGATCTCCGGTGTATTTCTCAGGTTTAAATTACGCGCCAGCTGGCGTCTGATGTAGCCTTCTGCACTGTTCAGACCTTTGATCGTCGCTTCCTTTGCTTCTTTTTCACCCAGCACACTGATATATGCTCTGCAGGTTTTCAGATCAGGAGCCACTTCTACAGCCATGACAGAAGTCATCGGATGAATACGCGGGTCCTTGATCTCGTTGCGGATAATGGTGCTGAGTTCCTTCTGGACTTCCCCATTGATCCGGGTATTCTTAATACTGTTTTTTCTCATTTTAAGTTTTACTCCTATATATCCGGCAATTCTGTCAAATACTGTGAGCAATCCGGATCATCGACTATCCTGATCACATTATTTTCTGAATTACCACAATCAAGTCAAGGTGCGCACCACACTGTACCTGACACTATGAATCGCGCACCCTACCTTTATAAACCATTACTATCTCGGTACTTCTACCATGATATAAGCTTCTACTTTATCTTCCTCTTTCACATCGTTAAATCCGTCAAATACAAGGCCACATTCGTATCCTGCCTTAACTTCCTTAACATCGTCTTTGAATCTCTTCAGGGATGCAAGCTCACCTTCAAATATCTGCTCGCCTTCTCTGGAAATACGAACCTTGCAGTTTCTCTGGAAGATACCATCCAGAATATAGCTTCCTGCAATCGTACCAATACCGGATGCCTTGAACAGCTGACGCACTTCCGCATGACCGATAACTTTCTCCTCAAATATAGGATCAAGCATACCCTTCATGGCAGCTTCTACATCTTCGATTGCCTGATAAATAACTCTATACAGACGAAGATCTACACCTTCCTGCTCAGCAAGCTGTTTTGCGGTTGCATCCGGACGGACATTAAAGCCGATAATGATCGCATTTGATGTAGCCGCAAGACTTACGTCAGACTCATTGATCGCACCAACACCGCCATGGATCACCTTTACAACCACTTCTTCGTTGGAAAGTTTGGTCAGACTCTGTTTTACAGCTTCCACAGATCCCTGTACATCTGCTTTGACAATGAGCGGAAGTTCCTTCAGATCGCTTGCCTGAATCTGATCAAAGAGATTATCCAGAGATAATTTGCCCTTAGTCTCCTCAAGAAGACGGTTCTTGTTCTCAGATACAAATGCACCTGCAAAGTTCTTGGCTTCCTTATCACTGTCAAATGCAAGAAGAATTTCACCTGCATTCGGCACATCACCAAGTCCCAGAATTTCTACAGGAGTAGAAGGACCTGCTTCTTTAATCCTGCGTCCCTTATCATCCATCATAGCACGAACCTTACCATTGCATGCTCCTGCTGCAATAAAGTCTCCCACATGAAGAGTACCTTTCTGGACAAGGATCGTGGCAACCGGACCTTTACCTTTATCAAGCTGAGCCTCGATTACAAGGCCTCTTGCGGAACGGTTCGGATTTGCCTTTAATTCACATACCTCGGCTGTAAGAAGGATCATCTCAAGAAGAGTATCGATTCCCTCTCCTGTATGTGCGGATACAGGAACAAAAATCGTACTTCCGCCCCAGTCTTCCGGAATCAGTTCATATTCAGAAAGTTCCTGTTTTACACGCTCAATATTAGCACTTGGCTTATCAATCTTGTTGATTGCAACTATGATCTCAACGCCTGCCGCCTTCGCATGGCTGATAGCCTCTACTGTCTGAGGCATCACACCATCATCAGCTGCTACAACCAGAACTGCGATATCTGTGGAGTTTGCACCACGCATACGCATAGCTGTGAAAGCTTCATGTCCAGGTGTATCCAGGAATGTGATCTTCTGTCCGTTAACCTCTACTACAGAAGCACCGATGTGCTGTGTGATACCGCCGGCTTCTCCACGTGTTACATTTGTCTTACGGATTGCATCCAGAAGAGATGTTTTACCATGGTCAACATGCCCCATAACACAGACTACAGGTGGTCTTGAAACCATATCTTTTTCGTCTTCTTCATCCTCTTTGAGAAGTTCTTCGATAACGTCTACCTTCTCTTCCGGTTCTGCGATGATATCATATTCCAGAGCAATCTCCTGAGCTTTCTCAAAATCGATCTCATGGTTTACGGTAACCATCATACCCTGCATAAAGAGCTTCTTCACAATTACTGACGGCTGCATTTTCATAGCTTCTGCCAGTTCGCGGATCGTCATCTTCTCTGGAAGTGTGATTTCCTTAACCTCAGGTTTCTTCTCTTCCTGTTTTGGCTGCGGAGCCGGTTTCTGCAGAGCTTTCGGGATTCTGGAATTCTTATTGAATCCACCCTGATTTGGTCTGCGTCCGCCACTCTGTGTCTTATCAAAATCTTTTTTCTTGTTTTTGTTCTCTCTGTCTCTTTCTCTCTTGCTGTCTTTGGAAGTCTTTGTCAGTTCCGGTGCAAATGCCATATCGTCATTCTTTCTTGTATTCTGGCGCTGTCCCTGACGTCCCTGACTGCCGCCGAAGCGTCCGTCACGTCCTTCACTTCTGTTTCCGTCCGGACGACCCTGGCCATTGCCCTGCGGTCTTCCTCCCTGACGGTTTCCATCTCCCTGTGGTCTTCCCTGTCCGAAACGTCCTCCCTGACGATTTCCATCGCCCTGGAATCTTCCGCCCGGACGGCCCTGACCATCGCCCTGGGATCTTCCCTGGCCGAAACGTCCTCCCTGGCGGTTATCTCCCTGGGATCTTCCCTCGCCCTGAGGTCTTCCCTGACGGTTTCCTTCGCCCTGGTTTCTTCCCTGGCCAAAACGTCCTCCCTGGCGGTTATCTCCCTGGGATCTTCCTTCACCCTGAGGTCTTCCCTGACGGTTCTGTCCGTCCGGTCTTCTGTTGCCTGTACCTGGGCGGTCATTATTATTTCTTCTTGGTCTGTCACCGTCTGTTCTTGAACTGTCGGAATTTCTTCCTTCTGCATTTCTTGGTGAACCTGTTCTCTCGCCTTCAGCTTTCACAGGTTTCTTTCTTGTTTTTCCTCCGTCGCTTGCATTCTGTGCATGAAAAACGCGGATAATATTTTTTTTCTTTTTAGGTGTTTCAGTTTTATCTCCTTCTGATTTTGCTGTTACAACCTTTTCTTCTGTCTTGGGAGTCTCCAATTTCGCAATATGCTCCTTTCCCCTGTTATTATTGTCTTTTCTGAATCTATTCTTTACTTCCGAAACCGCAGGCTCATCCACCATACTCATATGGCTTCTCACATCAACGCCTTTTGATTTCAGAAACTCGATTACTTCTCTGTTCTGTCGTCCAAGCTCTCTGGCCAGCTCATGTACTCTTAATTTTGACAATCGCTATACCTCCTTCATGATTGCTTTCGCAAAGTTCTCATCCTGGACAGCCAGACAGGCGCGGTACTCCTTTCCCATTGCTCTGCCTAAGCTCTCTTTATCTGAGAAGAAGAAAATCGGAACTTCATAAAAACTGCACATATTCCTGAATTTCTTCTTTGTATTCTCGGAGGCATCCTCAGCAACGATCACAAGCAGTCCTTTTCCGGTCTTTACAGATTTCTCTGTGGAAAATTCTCCGCTTACGGTCTTGCCTGCTTTGGTAGCCAGCCCTATCAGCGACAGTACTCTGTTATTTTTCAATATCTTCCAGCTCCTTCTTAAGTCGTTCGTATACCTCATCCGGAACCGCAGTTTTCAGTGAACGCTCAAGTCCATGATTTTTAATCGCTTTATCCAGACATTCTCTGGAAAGACACAGATATGCGCCTCTGCCGTTTTTCTTACCGGTAGTATCAAGCACGATCTCATCTTCTGTAGTCTTAAGAACTCTGAGCATCTCTTTCTTGCTTTTCATTTCCCTGCAGCCGGTACACTGGCGCATGGGAATCTTATTCTTCGTCTTCATTCTCTCCTGCTTCCTGAGCCTGTGGCTCTTCTTCTACAGGAACTTCCTCTGAAACTTCTTCTGCTTCGGTTTCTTCTGTCAGGGAATCTTCTGCTGAAGTTTCCTCTGCTGATGCCTCAGCTGCATCTTCTGCAGTCTCGTCATCATCATAATCATAGAAATCACCGGCTTCTTTTGCCTGAGTCTCACTCTTGATGTCAATCTTAAATCCTGTAAGTCTTGCAGCAAGACGTGCATTCTGACCTTCTTTACCGATTGCAAGGGACAGCTGATAATCAGGAACAACTACCAGAGCTGTCTTCTCATCAGGATCTGCCATAACTGCGATAACCTTTGCAGGGCTCAATGCATTCTCGATCAGGATCGCAGGATTCTCATCCCAGTTGATGATATCGATCTTCTCACCGCGAAGTTCCTCAACTACTGCATTGACACGTGCACCGTTCATACCTACGCATGCACCAACTGCATCTACATCCGGATCGTTGCTCCATACAGCGATCTTTGTACGGGAACCGGCCTCACGTGCGATGCTCTTGATCTCAACAGTTCCGTCTTTTACTTCTGCAACTTCTGACTCAAAGAGACGTTTCACAAGTCCCGGATGAGTTCTGGATACCAGAATACGAGGTCCCTTCGGGGTATCCTTGACTTCAAGAATATACACCTTTATTCTCTCTGTCGGCTGGAAGGTTTCCCCTTTCACCTGTTCATTCTCACTTAATACTGCATCTGCCTTACCAAGATTGATGCTTACATTCTTGCCCATCACACGCTGTACAATACCGGTTACTACTTCTTTTTCTTTTCCATAGTATTCATCATACAGCACTTTACGTTCTTCCTCACGGATTTTCTGCAGGATAACGTTCTTTGCATTCTGTGTCGCAATACGTCCGAATTCCTTAGACTGGATCGGAACCTGTATCATGCCTCCGATCTCAGCTCTTGATGTGATTTTCAAAGCATCTGCCAGAGAAATCTCCATTGCAGGATCCTCTACGTATTCTACGATACTTCTGTCTGCATACACTGAAAAATCGCAGGTTTCCGGATTAATAGTTACATGTACATTGTCAGCTTTTCCAAAATGGTTTTTGCAGGCCTGGATCAGAGACTGCTCAATTGCCTCAAGCAAAGTATCTTTGCTGATACTCTTTTCCTTTTCAAGGATATCCAGTGCCTCCTTTAACTCTCTGCTCATTTTTTTCTTATCCTCCCGAATTAACTAAAACTCTATTGCGAGGCGTATCAGGGCTGTGTCTTTCTTATCAAAAACACGCTCGGTTCCATCCTCATCGATTGTCACACTGTTACTATCATATGCGGTCAAAATCCCGCAGAACTCTTTTTGCTTCTCGATTGGCCGATAGGTACGGATTTCCACCAGTTTTCCCATGTTTCTCTCAAAGTCTTTGTCTTTCTTCAGCGGTCTGTCCAGTCCCGGTGAACTGATCTCCATGATATAACTGTCTTCAATAAAATCATTCTCATCCAGTTTGTCACTGAATGCTCTGCTGACTGTCTCGCAGTCATTTACTGTAATTCCGCCTGGTTTGTCAATGTATCCTCTCAGATACCAGTTTCCTGCTTCCTTTACATATTCTACATCAACCAGTTCAAAGCCGTTAAGTTCTACGATCGGTGCCAGAAGTTCCTCTGCGCGCTTTTCATACTCTTCCCGTCTGCTCATTTTCCCACCTGCCTTTCCATGCAACAAATAAGAGTGGGCTCACGCCCACTCCTTTGTCAACAAGTTCTAATTTAGATGTATTGTAACACCAATTTCCGGCAATTGCAAGGCTTTTCCTGCAAAAACCTTGATTTTAGCGGATTTGTTGGTTTTATATACGTGGTTTTGTTCCTTTACTGTCCCGTTTGGACAGTTTTATCCTGTTGAGAACATAGGGTTTATCATGATAAGTAATGGTATATTCCTGGCGGCTTTCCAGAAGATATGCATGATCCAGCTTATCTCCTTCTGCCAGTTTCATTCCACGTACCCCGATAGATGTTTTCTTCATAGCAGAAATATCCTGTTTCTGAAATCTTAAGAAATATCCGCCTTCACTCTGGAATACCACCTGTTCCATTTCATCCGCAGAACCCACAAAGATCAGAGAATCCTCTTCAGCAAGTTTCGTAGACACGATCGTTCTCTTCGCCACATCAAACTCTGCACCACTCACCAGCTTGCACATGGATGCAGCAGTGACAAACAGAAGTGTATTTTCTTTTACAGATGCCAGTGGTGCTACATAGAGCATACGTTCCTGTGCACTGTCATAATTGCTCAGATTATCTGCCGGTGTCCCCTTATCCCTGAAACGAACCAGCGGAATATCTGCCACCTTGATACTGTGCATCTTTCCATTATCTGTAAAGATACAGATCTTATCTGTATTCATACAGTTAAACACATATTTGTTCTCTGCATTGGCAGCTTCTTTATTTCTCTCATATGCAGACTTATCAATGGTCCGCATATATCCGAAGCGGTCCATAAGGAATGTGACTTCCATTTCTTCCATCTTCTTTTCCTCATAGACAACTTCTTCTGCATTCTCGATCACTGTGCGGCGTTTCGTACCGTATTCTTTCTTGATCTGATCCAGTTCTTTCATGATCACTTCTGCCATGGAATCATAATTATTCAGGATATCTTCATAAATGGCAATGTTCTTCATTGTTTCTGCATAGTCTGCCTGAAGTGCCTCGATCTCCAGACCGATCAGTTTGTACAGACGCATATCCAGGATCGCAGCTGCCTGTTTTTCTGAGAAATGCAGCTTCTGCGCAGCTTTCTCGCTTGATTTGCTCTTGAACCTGATTCCTTCTGTCACACCGTCAACCAGGCATTTCTTTACCTGTTCTCTGTTCTTGCTTCCTCGCAGGATCTCGATGATCAGGTCGATCACATCACATGCCTTGATCAGACCTTCCTGGATTTCTTTCTTCTCCTGCTCTTTATTCAGAAGTGTGGTGTACTTTCTGGTCGTGACATCGAATACGAAATCTACGTGATGCTCGATCACCTGCTTCAGACTCAGAGTCTCCGGTCTGCCATCCGCAACTGCCAGCATATTCACGCCAAAAGTATCTTCCAGCTTTGTCTTCTTGTAGAGCATATTTGTAAGGTTCTCTACATCTGCGTCACGCTTCAGGTCAAGAACAATACGGATTCCCTCTTTGGAAGACTGGTTGGAGATATCCACGATATCTGTTGTCTTCTTGTTTTCCACAAGAGACGCAATATCATTCAGAAATTTTCCGATATTTGCCCCGATCATTGTGTAAGGAATCTCTGTGATCACAAGCTGCTGTCTGCCGCCTTTGAGCTTCACTGTCTCCACCTTACCTCTGACACGAAGCTTACCTGTTCCTGTCTCGTAAATCCTGAGCAGATCATCTTTATTTACTACCAGACCACCTGTCGGGAAATCCGGTCCCTTGAGATAGCGCATCAGCCCTTTGACACTGATGTCATTATTCTTCATATATGCTTTTACAGCATCTACCACTTCACCCAGATTGTGAGGCGGAATACTGGTTGCCATACCGACAGCGATACCATCCGCCCCGTTTACCAGCAGATTCGGGATTCTGACAGGAAGTACCACAGGTTCCTTCTCTGTCTCGTCAAAGTTCGGCATAAAATCTACTACATTCTTATCCAGATCTTCAAGGAAGACATCCTGTGTCAGTTTCTCCAGTCTGGCTTCTGTATATCGCATGGCCGCTGCACCGTCGCCCTCGATGGAACCGAAGTTTCCATGTCCGTCGACCAGTGTTTTGCCTTTCTTAAAATCCTGAGCCATTACCACAAGTGCTTCGTAGATCGAACTGTCACCATGGGGGTGATATTTACCCATGGTATCACCTACGATACGGGCACATTTTCTGTATGGTCTGTCATAACGGATACCCAGTTCATACATATCATACAGGGTTCTTCTCTGTACAGGCTTCAATCCGTCACGCACATCCGGCAGGGCTCTGGAGATAATAACACTCATGGCATAATCTATATAAGATTTCTGCATGACCTCCGCATAGTCGGTAGGAATCACATTCTCCTGTTTTGTTTCCATTTAATCTCCTTCCTCCATCTCAGACACATATCCATGTATCTGTCTTAATTTCCATATAACACTCCGGCAAAATCAGATGTCCAGCTCTGCATCCTGTGCATGCTCATAGATAAATTTCTTTCTCGGCGGGACATCGCTTCCCATCAGGATCTCTGTCACACTTGATGCAAGTCTCGCATCCTCAATCTCCACTCGCTTCATCATTCTTGTCTCCGGATTCAGAGTCGTCTCCCAGAGCTGCTCCGCATCCATCTCGCCCAGACCTTTATATCTCTGAAGAGTAAAGCTTCCCGGCTTATGGGCACGTCTGTATCTCTCCAGTGCCTTATCATCATACAGGTATTCCTCCTGCCCCTTCTTAGGCATGACTTTATATAATGGCGGCATGGCAATATACACATGTCCCTCAGTGATCAGATCCGGCATGAAACGATAGAATAAAGTAAGGAGCAGTGTGGAAATATGCGCCCCATCCACATCAGCATCAGCCATGATCACGATCTTGTCGTAACGAAGCTTCGTAATGTCAAAATCATTTCCGTATCCTTCGGAGAATCCGCATCCGAATGCATTGATCATGGTCTTAATCTCCGCATTGGCAAGCACCTTATCAATAGTAGCCTTCTCCACATTCAGTATCTTACCTCTGATAGGAAGGATCGCCTGATAATTACGATTACGGGCAGTCTTTGCGGAACCTCCCGCAGAATCTCCCTCTACGATAAAGATCTCACACTGGGAAGGATCCTTTTTTTCACAGTTTGCCAGCTTTCCGTTAGAATCAAAGGAATATTTCTGCTTTGTCAGAAGATTCGTCTTCGCCCTCTCCTCTGTTTTACGGATCTTTGCTGCTTTCTCCGCGCAGGAAAGGATAGTCTTAAGAGTCTCCAGATTTCTGTCAAAATAGAGTACCATCTGCTCTCCTACAACCTTTCCGGTTGCGCGTGATGCATCCTGATTATCCAGCTTTGTCTTGGTCTGTCCCTCGAAACGCGGTTCCGGATGCTTGATGGAAACAACTGCTGTCATTCCGTTACGGATATCTGCACCTGTGAAGTTCGGATCCTTGTCTTTAAGAACACCAATCTCTCTCGCATAAGTATTCATGACTGTAGTAAATGTAGTCTTAAATCCGGTCAGATGAGTACCGCCCTCTGCATTGTAAATGTTATTACAGAAGCCCAGTACATTCTCACGAAATTCATTGGTAAACTGGAATGCCACCTCTACCTGAATGCCGTCTGCTTCCCCTTTCAGGTAAACCGGATCATGCAGGACTTCTGCACTGTGGTTCAGATCCTTGATAAATCCAATGATACCGTCCGGCTCATGATAGGTAATATCCTCGACCTCTGCACCTCTTTTATCCTCAAAGCGAATAGTCAGTTCCGGATTCAGATATGCAGTCTCATGAAGTCTGCTCTTTACTTCTGTTGCTGAGAATCTGGTCTTTTCAAAAATCTCCGGATCCGGCAGGAAATTGATACTGGTTCCGGTCTGTCTGGTCTTACCCAGCTTCGGCAGCAACCCTTCCTCAAGTTCAATGGTCGGGATTCCCCGTTCATAGTGATCATGATGCACATATCCGTCACGACTGATCTTAATGTCCAGATATGTAGACAGGGCATTCACAACCGAAGAGCCTACTCCATGAAGTCCTCCGCTGGTCTTATAGGCAGAATTATCAAATTTACCGCCTGCATGAAGAGTTGTAAATACAAGTCTCTCTGCCGATACTCCTTTCTCATGCATATCTACCGGGATTCCTCGTCCGTTGTCTGTTACTGTACAGGAACCATCTTTCTCCAGAACTACATGGATCAGACTGCAGTATCCTGCCAGATGTTCATCTACTGCGTTATCTACGATCTCATAAATGAGATGATTTAATCCTTTTCGTGAAACACTTCCGATGTACATTCCCGGACGCTTACGAACCGCCTCCAGACCTTCCAGGACAGAGATGCTCCCTGCATCATAGGTGTTTTTCTTTGCCATGTCTGTTACATTTCCTTTCTTTCTATCAACCGGATTGCTTACTGTAAATCCGGGAATGATTTTTTGCATTGCAAACACTTGTTCGTATTATAACCCAGTTTTTATTCTTTTTCAAGTGCGAACTTTCCCTTGTCAACGGAATAAAACACAAAAAATAATCAGAACCGAAATTCTGATCCTTTTCTGACTGTAAGCCTGTTCTGTTATAATTTGAGTGCATTTATCTTATCATTGGTTTTTTCAGCTGTCAACTGTTTCGTTTGCCTACAAGGCTGTTTGGCATTATCTTTACAGTAGAAATATTTGTAAGAAACAGAAGCTATTTCTTTGTCTTAAATTTCTTCATTGCGGAGTATGGATTGTAAACTCTGGATTTATGCTATCAAGCTCTCTGCCAGAAACTTTGGATTTGAAAATAACAAAAAAATAATTCCTCTCTATGCGGCATTCTGCATTTGAAGAAGTTAAACTTTTATAGAGAAAGGGAACAGGGTAAAACCGGGTTGAGCAGAATAAACTCAATCCGGTTTTTAGTGTTAAATATTATAATCCTATACTTTCCTAATATCTTAATATTTTTTATTTCTTTTGTAGAAAACAGAATCAGAACAAATGATAGCTGCCGGAGTCACTTCTGGCTTTTTTTCGTCAGTACTTGAATATAAAAAACGAAACGCTTCGATCCAACTCTTGCTGAAATGTGTGCTGCCCCTTTGCTTATGGTCACTGGATTAGCTGGTGGCCGTAGTTTATATATATTCAGATGATATCATGTTTTATCATTTCACAGTAACCGTCAGTGCCGCATATACACCGTTTTGTGCATATACCCATATCGTACAGGTTCCTTTACCAACTGCCTGGATAAGCCCCTCCGGGGTAACAGTGGCTACTGCTGTATTGCTGCTTTCATAGCAGAGATTTCTGTGATGTCTGATCTTTTTGTCCTTTTTTATTTCTTTTGCTGTGATCTGTGCTGTTTTTCCTTTTTTCAGGGTTATTTTTGAAACATTCTTTTTGTTTCCGATCTTAGTTACGGAAACGGATCTTGCAATTCCGTATTTGCCGCCCTGTGTGATCACATGTATGGAGGCAGATGTATCTGTCACTACTTTTTTGCCATCTACTATCTTATATGCTTTTACGATATATTTATAGAAAGTGCCTTTCTTCAGGTTTTTATGTGTCCATGTACGTCCGTTTGTAATAGTGGCAAGCTTTTGATATTTGTACGTCTTTGTCTTTGTATTGCAGCGGTTTCCATATACGAAATATCCGTCCACACCATCAAGTTTACTCCATTCTAAGGTTATGGAAGTTTTCGTCTGGTTTACAGAACGGACTTTTAAGCGTCCGAACCCTTTTGTCTTGTTAATTACAGGCTCATCAGGAATCTTCACTGTGATCGTTATTGAAGCTGTGTTTTTTCCATCCTCTGTAGTTACTGTAATTATTACCGTTCCATTTCCGATTGCTGTTACTTTACCATTCTCATCTACAGCAGCGATCATTTCATCGCCAGACTTCCAGATCAGCTTCTGGGCGTCTGCGTTCTCAGGTTCAATCTTAACTTTCAGTTCTGTGGATTCACCAATCTTCGTCAGTGTTTCCTTCTCTGCTTCAATCGTGATCCTCGCAATTTCTACCGGAATCTTTACGGTTACGGCTACAGTTGCGGTGTAATTTCCGCTTACGGATGTGACTGTAATCGTAGCTGTTCCATTTCCAACTGCGGTTACTTTACCTTTTTCGTCTACAGTTACCACGTTTTCGTCACTGGACTTCCATGTTACCCGCGTATTATCTGCATAAGATGGAATCACCTCAGCGGTAAGCTGTGCAGTTTCATCTTTCCCGGTAAGAGTAAGTGTGTCCGGAGATACCTTAATACCTGTTACCGGGTAACTTGGGATATAGATTGCAGGGATTGTTGCCGTTTCTTTGTATCCACAAACTGTACAGGTTCTTTCTTTTTCTCCTTCTGCTCCGATTGATGCCTGTTTTGTCACTACCCAGTCACCAAATGTATGTGATTTCGGAGTTGTATTCTCATTTCCAACACTGCAGTACTGCCAGTGAGTTGTTTGATCATACTCCCAGGTATAAGAATGATTAAAAGCAGTGGCAGGAATTGCAACAGGTTGTTCTGCAGATGCCTGATACTTGGCCGGACTGGTTGCTGTTACTTTCACTTTATAGGTTCCATCTTCGGAGACTGTAAGAGTTTTTTCATTCTGGTTATTTATGAGGGAATCACCTTTATACCACTCGTAGCTATACGTTATGTCATTACGAGTATGTTGCGCCTGTGCTGTCAGCTGAATACCAGAAGATGGACAGCCTTTTTCTTTGTCCTTTGAAATTGTAACCGTTGGCTCTTCTAGCGCCCAGATTTCCTGTACTTTCATGTCCGCTGTAATTTGAGACGTAGGATCCCATATACCACTGCTTTTTCCTGAGATATATTGCCATCCAGTTCTCTTATATCCCGATATATTTGTTGCTGCCGGAATATCGTTTGAATTAATTACTTTTCCAGACAGAATATAAATGTTTTCTTTTTGGGATATCAGATTATTAGTTATATCAGTTATTGTAATTAATTCCACTTTTAGTTTATTGGTCCATTTTAAAGTATTTCCGTCTCTTACCAGTCCTTTAGGATTGTTTTTCTTTGTACAGAACTGTGATTCATAGTTTTCAGCTTCTGTTTCATCTTGATATTTAACTGCAATTGAATCTTGTGTTTCATCTGTAGGTATTACCCAAATAGGTTCTTTTACATTTAAAGGGCTTTTTACAAAAATACGAAAGCCACAAGTATTCTCACCATTTGAAAGAACTACGCTTCCTGTTATTTCAGGGTTGTTACTAAGATTCAGATATCCCAAATTTCCCCCCGTGGTAGTCGTCGGATTAATCAGCATAATCACGCTTTCTTTCATATTATCAGCATTATTCTCACCAGTGTTTCCGATTATTTTGCCACCAGAAATTTCCACTTCTACAAAATCACGTACGAAAATACCGGTTCCGCCTCCTTTGGCTTCATTACCGCTGATAGTTCCACCCGTTATACTAAGTAAGCTTCTAAGATTGCTTGCTAATCCATATATATATATCGCACCACCACAATCGTCTGCGCTATTATTAAGTAGTTGCGCATTTTCCTTAATAGTTACCTCAGAAATCTCTGCTGAAATTGCTCCGCCTTTTCCTCCCGAAATATTGCCAGCAGAGTCATATCCTTCTTCAGCTTTATTCTCAGAGATGATTCCAGCTGAAATTTCTGCTTTCGAATCCCACATATAAATTCCACCGCCTTGACTCTTCAGATTTTTCGATGTAATCGGTTGTATAGTATTTCCGGTAATCTGACAGATTTGTGAATTTTCCCCTTGTTCCATAGTCATTTCAGAAGAATTTATTAAATAGATTCCTGCGCCCATTACGCTTCTATTATCAATAATGCTACCACCCTTTAAGAATACTTTTGATGTTTGCGCACTTATTCCACCACCAGTAGTTGCATAATTTTTACTGATTGTACCGCCAGTTATGTTGATGACGGTTTCAGGATTAGCATTTGTGTCATTGTTATAAGTATGTATACCACCTCCTCCACCTTCTACATAATTTTCACTGATTGTACCGCCTGACATATTGACAGTTGAATAAGTCGCATATATTCCACCTCCATGCGTTGCCACCTGTTCACAGATCGTACCGCCTGACATATTGACAGTTGAATAAGTCGCATATATTCCACCTCCATTCTCTGCCATCTGTTTACAGATCATACCACCTGACATATTGACAGTTGCATGGTCAGCATATATTCCGCCTCCGTTTTTAACTCTGCCTTGACCATTTCCCTGGATTGTACCATCAGTTAAATTTACAGTACTGCCACTCTTTGCATCAATGCAGCTTTTACCCGGGAATGGACCAATTTCGGTGCCCTCCTTTATAGTCAGAGTTCCAGACACTTGAATGGGATTTTCAGAAAAAATACAGTTTGAATTCTCTGATGTTGAATTCTCTGGTGTTGAATTGTTAATTTTTACATTTTCTAGAGTTACTTTACTACCAGCATTCACCTTCAGCATATATGTCAGAGTGTTTGTTCCCGGACAAAGTGTCACATTCTTGAGATTGATACTTTTATCGATATCCACAGAATTAAGCAGATAGATGGTTCCGTCACTACCAGCAAGATCTATAGCTTTCGCAAGAGTCTGTACGGCAGCTGCACTGCTTCCATCATTTGCGTCATCTCCTGACTTTGGATCTAGGTAAACACCAGTATTTCCTCCTGTCTGTGCAACAGGAACGCTGTCATCGGAAAACTCGATGACAGCTTCTGCATCATTTCCACCGGAAAATTCTGCATATTCCAGATTATCAAACTCTTCTTCCGACAAGAGCGCAGGCTCTGTCAGATTTTCCTCTGTACTGGCTACATCTCCACAATCAGTAGCAGACTCCACATCAACTGCCGGAATCTCTGCATTCTCGGAGATTATCGACTGGCTGCCATCTGTAAAAGTGTCTGCCAATACCGGAGTTACCGCCATCGTTGCGGACATAACGATACTCAATGCCCATGAAACAGTTTTTTTGAAACACTTTTTCTTCATACTTCCACCTTTCCTTTCTTTAATACATGATCTTCTGCGTCTTGACTCTTTTGTTCTCTTTTTCTGAATTTGATACATAATGCGGTAATCACGACTGCCACAGTAAAGAAAATGACAGCCACCAACACATAGCTGCCTGCGCCCTCATGCAGCAGAATTGTGCCGTACATTCCCGTGGCGTTTATTGGCCGGCTTTGCATGATTTCCATTGCCCCCACAAGGGACAGGAACAGCAGGGTATACAGAACGGACAGACGGCAGATTGTGCGCCGCTCCTGGCGGCGGTGGTATTCATGCATTCGCTTTTTTACCAATTCGATACGCTTTTCTGTATCGTACATGCCTTCCAACCTCCTTCCACAAAAACAGTCTTAAAAGTCTTTCACTTATATAGGTACAAAAAAAGCGAAAAACTCTCACCTGAAAATCAAATTTTTTCAAAAAAATTTGAGAGCTGCCGAAACAGCTCCCAAAAGAGAAAAAAACAGGTTATATTATTGTATCGAACTGCGGAAGATCAAACCAGCAATAGGGAGCGGAAATGGAATAGCCTACCCACTGCTTGTTGCTTTTCGCAATTGAAGCAGGGGACTTACTTGATTCGGTTAAATATCGAAAAATGCTACCATATAGAGAGGTAATGTAATGATACCCTCTTCAAATTCGGTTTGTTTCCAATCATAAAAAATGGCGAAGTGCTTATCGTAACACTCCGCCGAAGGCCTAACCGGTTTGAGCAAAAAAAGCTTGGGTAGGTCTGCTTTACTATTTTATGCCTTCCTGCTGCATTTATACACTTAAGTGTGCCTTCCAATCCGCCGAAAGATTCATTGCTGTAAGACTGACTACATCAATATTATTTTGAATCAGCTTATCGAAAGCAGCTACAAATGTCACCCACTCCTCATCGGATGAGCGCAGATACTTCATCGCCAGTAAGATTTGATACAAACCATTATGTGCTGGCGATGGCACAACCTTATCTACATCCAGAATTTCCGGTGTCGTATGTATTGTGCGATTATATATTCTGGAATTATGAGCACACATATTGCGCAATACTGAAACGCTCTGTATCCATGAAGCAAGCATTTTCTGTGATGGTTTTACCAAATTTCCTTTTTTTGATTTATACTGGTAGTTTAACGCCAAGATAGAATATGAACTTCCAGTGCCTGTTTTCAAATTCTTAATTATCTTCGATAGCGTACCAAATGAAAGAACTTCAACAGCTGCCCATACAGGCACCTCTCCATCATGATTATCAAAATTATGTTTTATAAACACATCATTAGATCGAGCAATTTCTGACGCTACAGTAGACATATTCTGCCAATATCGTTTTTTCTCTTTGAAAATTGATGAATCTTGCAAAATAAGTGGTTCTCCGTGCACAAGTAATGATTCCACCAATCGCACTCTCAAAGCAACCTCAATCTTAGAAATCATTGAAAAAATCAAAGCAGATAATTCCTGATCAAATTGATACAATTTTATAATATCTTTAAACTTTGTTCCCGCAACATACTTCTTTGTAGTATTATCATATAAATGAAACGAGTAGCCTCTCAAACGATAAAACCCAATTGTCTTTAATACCTTTTCTACATCTTCATAAGATGTAATCTCCATTCCTGCATCTACATAAGATTGCACTTGTTGTTCTATTGTTAATATTTGTTTTGGATATTGATACATAAAACACCCCATAAATGAAAAAGTCCCACCGGGTTGCGCATGAAAAATCAGAGGCGTGGTGGGTTCTGTTAATATTATTATACAGTTTCCGATGTTACTGTCAAGCTTTCTTTTGTAAAAATCGGCAACTTTCCATTGTTTTTTTGAGATTATGCCTATTTTGACATGGGGTATCCCAATGTCAGGTCTCTGCAGATAATAATGATGATACACCTGTCAAATATTCATAGTTACTGATATACGTACCTATTATATAATATGAATTCCTGCGGTTCCTATTTTCTCATACTCTTTACATTTTATTTTTTGTTGACATCAGAACAAATTCCAGCTTTAATTGCATCCCTAATCCCTGTGCAAGTTTTTTCACTATACTCAGACTGGGATTTCTTGTTCCGTTCATAATCTGCTTTATACTTCTTTGCCAGTTCTTTTTCTGCCTTTGGTGTCTTCTGCGATTTTTTTATAAATCCATTGGTCAGTACCGCCTTCTTGCCCACCTCATAGCAAGCTCCATCTCATATATATTTGTTTCATTGTAGAGTTTTTCTTTTTGCCCGCCAAGCTTGATTGTCCGCAAATAAGATAACCGGGTATTTTAAACGATAATCTATACTTTCTTATAAGTGATTTTTCAGGCAGTATCCGCCACTGATTCCAAAGATAAAAATACATAAATTTAAAGAAATTAAGTGTTCAATAAAACTCGTCAAAATGTTATAATGTAAGTACAAAAAGGAGTGTTATATGAATAATACGATTTTTGATGATGTATTCCGTACAATGATCGAGAAGATGCCATATCTGGCAATACCGCTGATCAATGATGTATTCCACACATCATATCCGGAAGATGTGAAGATCACACAGCTTCGCAATGAACATCAGCAGGAGAATGGAGTATATCTTCCGTAAAGAAGAAGATGTCCGGAAAGGAATAGGTGATATTATGGGAGGAAAAGTTCTGGAACTGGAATCTGAAAGACTTAAAGCTGAGGGACGTACAGAAGGAGAAGCAATTGGACAGGCAAGAGGTGAAGCAATCGGGCAGATTCAGGGAGAAACTCGACTTGGAAGCCTGATCACTCGATTACTTCAGGATCAGAGAACTGAAGAAATCCCGATTGTATCAACAGACGCCAAAAGACGTGAGCAGTTATATAAAGAATACCATCTTTAAGAAAAATGGCAGGAGGAAAGGCAGATACCTTTCCTCCTGTTGTCGTCATATATATTTTATTTTTAATTTTTATCAGCAAATTACAAGTTGATTTTTCAGGTAGATTTCATTCAGAATCCTTTACGAAACAGAAGCTATTTCTTTGTCTTGAATTTCTTCATTGTGGAGTATGGACTGTAAACTCTGGATTTATCTTTGGAGGTTTGGTTCCATGCCCGTATGGTCACATACCAGGTACCTTTCTTTACGTTTGTAAAGGTTACAGTTACTGTATTTTTGCCTTCTGTACGTTTCAGATATTTCTTAACCGGATATTTCTCACCTGCGGAAGTCTTGTATTTGTTTCCGAGCAGGATTTCATAACCTGTGGCATTTTTGCATTTTGTGTAAGTAACAGTCACAGTGTTTCCTTTTACAGTGATATTCTTGATCTTTGGCTGCTGTGGTGTGACAACAGCAATCTTAATCTTCATAACCTTTGTCCAGGAACCATAGACCTTATTGCCCTGTGCATCCAGAACCCAGCTTCGGGCTGCCACATACCAGGTACCTTTTGCCAGATATCTGAAAAATGCCTGTGGCTTGCCGGTTGAGGAAACGGTCTGGCTGAATTTCCCGGTCTGGAGCATATTTGATTTCTTACTGATCACGAAGTCATAACCCTGAGCACCTGCACATCCTTTGGAAAGTTTGACAGTAAGCTTGTTTCTGTCAATGGAATGGCTGGAAATCTTTGTGTTGGCAGGTCGCAGGTATGCGCCGTTTTCATCTGTGATACTTCCGTCTGTGTGAATAACTCTTCCATTGAGAGATTCTGTACCAAATGCTATGAAATAATCCTGTCCTTTGGAAAGGGTAAAGTCAGCATATGGAATACTGCGCTCAAATGCACCGCCTACAGTTACAGTCTGGATACACTGCAGAACCCCATTCTCAGCATCATACCAGAACAGATTTGCCATAAGTCCTGCACAGGAAGCATCTGCCTTTACAGAAAGCACAGCCGGAAAATCGAAAGCTCCGCTTCTTCCAAGATGGAAACCGAAATCATTCTGGTTTGTGGAAATCAGGCTGTATAATGCTGCCGGGATATATTCTTCTGTATTTGTAACAGAAAGATCGGTATCTGCAGGTGTTTCTGCTGTAATGGAAGTACCATTGATCTTCCAGATGAAACCATTCTCCATATCGAGATTCAGGGAAATATCCTTGCCTTTTATTTCGGATAAAACAGTGGCAGGAAGTGTCTCAGCCCCATTCATGATAATGGAGATGGTATCTTTTTCTTGGGAAGCCTTGATCAGATCATTGACAGCATCCCAGCCTTTCTTCTGGAAACTTCCCTCAATATAAGGTTCCCCATCACCAAGTTTTCCGAGGGTTTTTGTATCCTGATGTTTGCAACGCTTACAGGTGTAAGTTATGATTCCGTCAGTTTCGGCAGTTGGTTCTGTAGTGATAACACCGTTATCATAGTCATGTCCGTATGCGGAAATTGTATAACCATAGGAAAGTGTTTCATTACAGTCTGTGCAGTAGGTATCTCCACTGTATCCGCTGGAAGTGCAGGATGGAGAGGAGTAGTAACGTTCTGCGGTATGTGGGTGTGTACATGCTTTTCTGGTGATTTTAAATACAACCCATGTTTCTTCATAATTATTTGCGTCTTCGCCAGTGTAAACTGCTGTAGCGGAAACTTCTTTTCCTACAGGTAATTCTTTAGAAATATCGGAACCGCTCCATTTCCAGTCATCATTAAAAAGGCCTTTAACATCTTCGACTTTCTTACATAACCATGAAACATATGTAGGATCGGTATCGGTTGGCTTGCTTGAAGGTGCTTGTGCTTTTGAAATGACAAATTCCCATTCTGGTGCAGATATACTATCGACTGATTTGTAGTAGTCACCTTCATTCACATCAATCTTAAAAGTATAAGTACCTGCATCTGTGGGGCTGTCTGCGAGTGGAGTTTTATCTCCTTTTTTAAAATACGTTACTTTAGTAATTTTACCATGACCGGTGACATCATCTTTCCATTTAATATATTTACTAATATCAACATGGGTATCTTTAGTATATGTAAAATTGGGCTGCGTATAATCAAATTGGTCAGCGGTAGGAGTTGTTTGGATACGTACAAATTGGTTTTTTGCCTGATCGAAAGAATACTGCCTTTTTTCGGTTCCAACAGTTACATCATAAGCGTCATTATTTTCTTTTTCAGTTAACCAGACGTACAGATTACCGTCTTTTGTAGAATCAGGAAAAATATGATCACTTGGATTCCAGGGTACACTATCTATCGCTACTGGTAAAGAATGTTCATTTTCGATAATACAACAATAAACATTTTTTGAGCTGCCATTATGGGGGGTACAATTAATGCCTGGCATACGATCAGAATATGCCTTTACGGATCCACCGCTAATGGTAATGTTACTGCCGGTACCCCCGTCAGATCCTCCGCCAATTCCGGCACCAAAAGAAGAAGTAGCAGTTACGGATCCACCGCTAATGGTAATGTCACTGCCGGTACCCCCGTCAGATCCTCCGCCAATTCCGGCACCAAAAGAAGAAGTA